>Ga0209427_10003483_pt1 | contig 18446 bp, 18 predicted proteins | sample DeeMarSWOR136_30_FD_187465 | JGI IMG/M metagenome (GOLD analysis project Ga0209427, IMG submission 187465) | Marine sediment microbial communities from White Oak River estuary, North Carolina - WOR-1-36_30 (SPAdes) (version 2) | ecosystem: Environmental > Aquatic > Marine > Intertidal zone >...
GCTTGATAAGGTTTGAAGAGGGTGAGAAGCCCCTTCTCCGACATGTCGAATTTCATTTCCAGACCTGAAATGATCACTAATTCTTAAAGGTTACTAAAAAACCCGAGTGCGCACGAAATATCTGTGCACTCATAAGATTTCATTATTTTCATGCATCCTCATGGGGGCCATCTTGGCGAACAACGAGTATTCTAGGAGGCACAAACTCCTCGAGATATGAGAGAAGGACGTTCACGTTCCTCGGGGTGACCTCCTCCATCCCCACATAAATCGTACCGTTAAGTGTGATACCGGCGGACCATATATCAACGCTCTTCCGATCCCTGAGCACCTCCACGCTCCCGTACTCGTATTCCGCCCACTCGAACAGCACCTCTCGGGGAGCTGGAGCCTCGATAAAACAGATCTCCACATCCGCGCGCGCGAGTGCCAAAGACTGCTTAGCGGCATGGACGGCGAGGGCGACGGCCCAGAATCGGTCGTTGTGAGTGCCCTCGGGGTGACTGAAGCTGAGTTTACCAGTTTTACCGAGCTCGAATCTTTCAGCGTTGAGCTCGTGGTAGAGGTCGGGGTCATAGGGTATATGGAGTAGTGGTCTCAGTTTGGCGTCGGTTCCCTCTTCGGTTCGGCAGCCCTTAGGGCAGGTGGTGCGTTATTCTCCCTCGAGATTTTCAATGCATCCCTACCATCCGCATTTCAGGCACACGGATCTCCTCATCCTTTCCTTAAGACACGGAGCGCTCACGGAGCGAGCAGGACCAAAAACTCAAGTACTCCGTTAGGTCAGTGTATTTTCCATCTCTCTTTCCCTCAACGTAATTCCACAGCCGTTCATAAAACTCATCTATCACGTAGATTCCGTGTTGTTCCTTTTGTTTTTCTAAAAACTTCTCTGCCTCCGATTCGCCTCTTCGCTGAGCTAAAAAGAGAGCTGTTGAGGCGCGAATAAAAATCTCCTCGAACTGAACCCGCCAAATCGGATATGCGGAGGGAAACCAGCCTTTTAAATTATTTCTCTTGGTTAGATACTCAGTCCTCTCTATAACTTCAGGTACCTCGTCCAAATGCCTCTTCAAGAATCCGTGACTGAACTCGTAGAAGGTTACGTTTACTAGGTACTGTGGCTTTCTTCCGTATTGGTGGTCTGAATCACAGGCTTCCAGGTTTATCGGTACAGTGGGGGGACCAAGTATTGCGTACTTTCGGCTTCGCCTAGTGGGACCAAAACAGTCAGAGGGGGGATCGGTAAGATTCGGAACAAGCAGCAGATCTCCTCCGGTATCTCTGTAAAAGTCGCGTAACCGTTGAGATATCCGCCACGAGCTCACTATCTCACTACATTGTTGTACTGCTTCCTTCCACCATCTATGGTGTTTCAACCAGAATTCGCTTATCTTCGATATTTCAAAGAAGTCACTGAGCTGAAAAGGTAGTTTTTCTAACCCCTTTAGAATCGGCTCTAGAAAAGAGAGTATAAGTGTCTGATACGGTTTTTCTTGTAATACTGTACCGTATAATTCCTCTAGTTCCTGTCTAAAACCTTTAGAATGATACGCGTCTATGTCCCACTCGATTCGCGGTGGTTGCGTAAGTAGGATGGCGACCTTGTAGAATATGTCCCCTGGGGGCATCCCAGGAGGGATACGACGACAGATTTCGTCAAACATCAAGGTGCAAGTATGCGATTTAAACGGTTCTAGGAACTTCTGTGTGGCTAGTCGCAGCGGGTGAGGATACGCCCAGTCTTGGATTTCAGTGTTTCCAACAGTTAGAGCAAGAATGGCGGACACTAATCTTATCCTGTCGTCCACATTAACCGTTATCATTTGTATCACTACTCTTTGTTATCTCGATCACATAGCAGCTGCCTTTCATCACCCATTCAAGCTTCAAAGCCAAGAGACCGTCCTGTAGGAAGCCGTTCATGGGCGGCTTCATGGAGAAGAGTGTGTTGTTGCTGAGCAGGTGCCTACCGAATTCGGTCTCCTCGAGGCCGGGGGCGAGGCCCTCGTCTGATATCACCATTCTAGCATCGTCCTTGGTCGTTCTGAACATCTCCCTGATGGCCCTGGGCTTGTCGCCGAAGGTGTTGAGGCCACCGAAGTGATAGAGGGAGTCAAAGGTGCGGTCATCGAAAGGGAGGTATGACGCGTTCGCCCTGTAGAGGTCGGCCCTGACTCCTCGTTCTTCGAGCTTCTTCCGAGCCACCCTGAGCATCGCCATCGAAAGGTCGACCCCCGCTAGGAGGCCCTTCCCGCCCATCATCCCAGACATCGCGATGTGATCTGTGCCAGTGCCGCAGCTAACGTCCAGGGCGGCCTCTCCGGGTCTGAGGCGGAGTCTCTCAACGACGCTTGTCTTACAGTTCAGAAGGATGTCTTCATCCACCATTAGCTGTTCAGCGATAGCTTTGGCCGAACGGTCGTACTGCTCTGCGAACTCCTCGTAGAACTCAAGTACCTTTAGGTCGCTCTCGAGGAGCTCGTCCGGATACGCTAGGTCGAGTATTCCGCCTCTTATTGGGTAGGTTCTATCACACCCGAGGCAGCGCAGGGATCCTTCGATAACCTCCGTTTCGGAGGCCCTTTCAGGTCTCACCTCTAGGTTGCCGATGCACACGGGACAGCGAATGTACTCCAGGGAACCCGTTCTCATGTTGCGGATTTAGTTAGAAGTTATTATAAAGAGTTGCTTGGGCCTTTCATCTTTTCTTTGTTGAGGCCCGGTGTTTCACTTTCTTAGCCGATCTCTGGCTTCGTCAAGTTCTTCATGGCTCCTCGTCGAGTATCCTCCCCATCGCGAGGACGTCGTGGCATCTCCCGTTGTCTCCGAGGAAGTCGTCCCTCTTCCTTCCCTCCGTCTCGAAGCCGAATCTCTCGAGGAGGCTGATGGCGTCCTCGTCGTCGGCCACGGCGCCGGCGTCCACCTTGTGGACCCCCTCATGCCTTGCGGACTCGAGGATGCGTTCCATCAGGGCGGTCTCCAAGCCGGACCCTACATAATCTCGGTGGAAGTAGGTGCCCAAGTAGCCTATCCCCCTACGCTTGGGGTGGGTGAACTCTTCGATGCAGGCGAACCCGACTATCTCATCGACGTGCTCCGCGGCCAGCTGTATGAGGGAGAGAGTATTCAGCCATCTGTTGATCCACTCCCTCTTGTATGGGGCCATGCTCCATCTCAGTGCCTCGTCGGACATGGAGGAGAGCATGGCGAGGAGCCTGTCCGTGTCCCTGGGGGTGAGGGAGACCAGGTCCAACGTTCTTCCGTCTTTTAGTGTTACTTTTCTCCCATCCATAGGCGTGTTGAACTGATGTGGTTGTCGTTTTAACTGTTTTGAGTAATCGATTTTGCATTTTCTAGGATGAATGCATGTCGTTCAGCCAATTTGGAATGTCAGCGCTGATTCTAAGACGACTATAATGTCCATCAAAATCTTGTCCAGTAATTCCCATGTCTTCGATATCCATACGTGTTGTCAAGTGACGATGCTCTTCTCCTTTGAGAAATTTTCATGCTCCCCGTTGTCTATCACCGCCTTCAGGTGATGGGCCACATTCCAGACATCGTGGTAGCTGACGTAGAGGGGAACAGGCGCAAGCCTTATGATGTTCGGCGGCCTGAAGTCCGGGACCACCCCCCTCGCCTTCAGGGCCTCGTTCACCCTCCAGGCGTCCCCGTGCACTACGCCGACGTGCCCTCCCCTCCTCTCGGGCTCCCTCGGCGTCCCGATCGAGAAGCCATACGGCGGGTCAGAGAGCATCTCGTCCACTAGGAACATCAGGTAGGCCGTGATCCTCAGGGACTTCTCCCTGATCCTCCCGATCCCCGCCTCGTTGATCATCCTTATTGCTCCCTCGAGGGGGGCGGTGCTCAGCATCGTTGTGGTCCCGATCTGCCACGCGGCCACCGTCTTCGCCGGGTCAAACCTCGTGTCCATGTCGAACATCGTCGACCTGTCGTTGCCGAACCAACCTGCCAGCCCTGGCATCGTTCCGAAGTGCCTCTTGTTAACGTAGATGCTCCCGGTCGCACCAGGTCCGCCATTCATGTACTTATAGTTGCACCAGAATGCGAAGTCTACGCCCCACTCGTCGAAGTGGTGAGGAACCACCCCGACGGAGTGGCTACAGTCGAACCCGATTGGGATTCCTCTCTCTTGAGCAGCCCTCGTCAGCTGCTCCATGTCGAGGAGCTGCCCGCTCCTGTAGTAGACGCTCGGCATGAGGACCAGGGCGACCTCGTCGGTCATGGCTTCGATGACATCCTCCTCCTCTATGAGGCCACCTTCATCGCTCTCCACCAGGATAAGGTCCTCGTCGGGATCCCCGCCCATCAGCCTTATCTCGGCCGCGAGTGCGTACAGGTCGCTCGGAAAGTTCAGCTCGTCCGCCAGGATCTTATTCCTGGCTCCCTGCGGCCTGTAGAACGTCGCGACCAGGGTGTGGAGGTTGATTGTCGTGCCACCGCAGACGACAACCTCGTCCGGCTCGGCACCCACCAGCCCCGCCTCCATCGCCCCGAGGGCCTCGGCGTAGGTGATCCAGGGAATCTTGGCGCCACTCCATCCCCCGATTCCTAGAACCCTCCACTCGTCTAGGACCCTGAGGAGGGTCGCCTCCGCGTCTCTCGACATCAACCCCAGGGAGTTGCCGTCCATGTAGATGACGCCGGGGATGCGGTGGAACCTCTCCTTGTACGCGGAGAGGGAATCCTCGGCATCCAGCTGGAGGGCGAAACCCTCGCCCAGTTCGAAATCGCCCATTCTCTGGTCAAAAGGTAAGGGGAAAATGTTGTTTAAGACATTGTCGAGCATAATGTCCTAAATGACAGGGATTATTACCGGACACCTTTAATTTGGGAATTATCAAGTTTGTAGGATTTTGCGATATCCGAGGGATTTGTCTTGGCTGGGGCGCTCGGGATAATCCTCGAAAACGGCAAGATGCTCTTGATCAGGAGGGGCACCGAACCATATGAGGGCTACTGGTGCCCGCCCGGCGGGGTTCAGGAGGAGGGTGAGACCCTCGAGGAGACGGTCGAGAGGGAGGTCAATGAGGAGACGGGCATGGAGGTCCAGGTCTTGGGGAAGCTCGGCCGGGTGAGGGGCCCGATAACTGGAAAATTTCACACCCTCTTCCTGTGCTCAGCAAGAGGCGGCAGCCCCCAGCCAAGCCCGCCGGAGACCACAGACGCGAGGTGGATATCCTACGAGGAGCTGCCCGGATTGCCCATCCCGCCCTTCATCAGGGAATTCCTGGAAGGACTAGAGTTACGGAAACTGGAAGGCAGCGTTTCTGGCTGATCCTTCACCACGCCTGGACAGGAGAAGTGGTAACACAGAGCCACACAGTGCGAGGGCCGCCGAGGCCCAGAAGGCGCCCCTGAAGCCCCAGGCCTCTGAGGCCGCCCCCAGGATGAGGGGGCTCACGACCCCGCTGACGTTGGAGAAGGTTGAATAGACGCCCATCGCGGTCCCCCTCTGATCCGCAGGGGCCTCCCCCGTCACGTAGACGTTCCCCGACGTGAGGTATACGCCGTAGGCGACGCCCTGGACGCCCAAGATGAGGCATATCACCAGAAGGCTATCGGAGGCCGGTAGGGCGAACAACGTCAAGGCCGACAGGCCAAGGCCCAGCGTCATCACCTTCAGCGCGCCCAGCCTGAAGAGAGCGGCGCCCGTCGGCATCCTTGAGACCGTCGAGACGAGACCCCGGACAGTGAGGCCCATCCCGACCCCGGACTCGTCCAGGCCTATCGAGCCACCGTAGAGGGGGAAGTACACCATCGTTGCGCTGTACACCAAAGAGTTGAAGAAGTTCGCGGCTCCCGCCGACACCATCCTGCTGTCAGTAATCACCCTCCTGAATCCCTGGAAAAGGTCCTCAGATGCGCCCCATTCTGTTTCACGCCCCGCAGGCTCAGGCGCGAGCAGTAGCAACACGAGGCCCGCCGCAGCCAACCCGCTACTCAGGTAAAAGCTGGCTGCGTATCCCCAGACCTTGGCGACGATGCCGCCGGCCAGCGGACCCAGAGTGAAACCTATCCCCATGGACGTCATGTAGAGACCCTGAAAAAAGCCCCTCCGTCGAATAGGCGCAACCTCCGACACGTAGACGAACCCTATTGAGAAGGTAGAGGCCATCCCGAAGCCGAGGATCACGCGCGCCGGGAACAGGTGGAGCGGGCTTGAGGAGTAATTGTAGATCAGGGGCGCCAGGACGAAGCAAAGCATCCCCAGCAGCATGACCCTCCTCCTCCCCGTCCTGTCCGAAAAGGAGCCGAGGGGTATCGACGACACCAACCTGGAGAGGCCTGAGGCCGAGGCGAGGGCACCGATCGTCATTATTGTGGCCCCGAGGGAGCTGGCGTAGAAGGGGAAGATGGGGATTGCAGAGCTGTGGCTCGCATCGGCGAAGAAGATGACAGCGCAGAGGGCGAGGCCGCCGCCAATACCCCCCAACCCAGTAAGAGAGTCCTCCTCGGACATCCCCTCTGAATAAGCCATAGGCCTATCTAAGCTGTTTGACTTCTGCCGTTAAAGACGTCCATTGCGGAGCCTCAAGACAAAACACATCAAAAGAACCCCTACTAAAACCCGCAATACCACGCACTTTATTCTAAAACCTTGTTCAACGCGCGCTACGAAAGTACAAAACCAAGCACATCCATCGCATAACCCGCCAAAAACACAAAGCAGAACAGTATCAAAACAGTATCACACAACACTAAAAAACGACGAGAAACCGAAGCCAAACCCGAAAAGCAACTGGAAAAACACGCCCCAACCTTACGCCCAAGAACATAGAGGGGGGTCAAAACACACCGCCATGCACGCACCACGCCAAGAGCAGCTTCCCTCTTAACAGGTGGTCTTAAGCAACTTAGAAAGTTTAAAACCGCGAACTCACTGTATAGCAGGGAATTGTGATGAGCAGCGGCATGTGGGCGGAGAAGTACAGGCCCCAGAACCTCGACGACATGGTGAACCAGACGGAGATCGTCTCGAGGCTGAAGAACTTCGTCAAGGATCGGAACCTGCCACACCTCCTCTTCGTCGGGCCCGCAGGGGTAGGGAAGACCACGAGCATCCTAGCACTCGCCCAGGACCTCTACGGCCCCGGCTACAGGAGCTTCATCCTGGAGCTGAACGCGAGCGACGAGAGGGGCATCGACGTCATCCGGGAGAAGGTGAAGAACTTCGCCCGCACCGCCGCCATCAGCAGCGAGGTGCCCTTCAAGATCCTCATAATGGACGAGGCCGATAGCCTCACATCCGCCGCCCAGCATGCCCTCCGCCGGACCATGGAGATATACACGAGGACCTGCCGCTTCTGCCTGATAGGCAACTACTCCGAGAGGATCATCGAGCCCATCCAAAGCCGGTGCAGCGTCTTCAGGTTTAGCCCCCTCAGCGAGAAGGACCTGAAGGGCCGGGTTAGGACGATCGCCAAGGAGGAGGGGGTCAATCTCATCCCGGAGGGCCTGGACGCTATCTTCGATGCCGCAGAGGGCGACCTCAGGAAGGCGACGAACCTCCTCCAGGCCGCCGCGGCCACGCAGGGCGGGGAGGTCGACGACATCGCGATATACGGTGTCCTCGGGAGGGTGAGCCCCGGGAAGGTTAGGGAGATGATAAACCTCGGCCTCAAGGGGGAGTTCTTGGAGGCCAGGGAGGTCCTGAGAGCCCTCCTCATAGACGAGGGCCTCGCCGCCGAGGACATCATCCGGATGATCTACTCCGAGGTCCTGAGGCTTGGGATCCCGGAGAAGCGGAAGGTCCAGCTCTCCGACGCCATCGGCGAGGTGGACTATAGGCTCACCCAGGGGGCTAGGTCCGAGATACAGCTCAGCGCCCTTCTGGCGAAACTCGCCCTCGCCGGGGAAGAGATGTGCTGATGTCGGACGACGGGCGGCCCTGGGCCAGCAGGTTCAGGCCCTCCACCCTGAATGAGATAGCGGGCAACGAGAGGGCCGTAGGCCAGCTCAGGGGCTGGCTTAGGTCCTGGGAGAAGGGCCCACCCGAGCGGCGGGCCGCCTTCCTCTACGGGCCGCCAGGCGTCGGGAAGACCTGCAGCGTCGTGGCCCTCGCCAACGATCTTGGGTTCGACCTCTTTGAGGTGAACGCCAGCGACTACAGGACCAAGAAGAGGCTGGATGAGCTCGTCGGGAGGGCCTCGATGCAAACAATGACCATCACAGGCAAGCGCCGCATGATCCTTTTCGACGAGCTCGAGGGGGTGAGCGGAAGGGAGGACCGCGGCGGGATATCGGCGATCGTCTCCCTCATCAAGGGGACGAGAGTGCCCATCGTCCTCGTCGCCACGGCTACAGGGGAGATGTGGGAGGACAAGTTCGGCCCCCTGGTGGACCTCTCCCTAGTCATCGAATACAGGCCGGTCCCCTTCAGCGCGATCCTCCGCAGGCTCAGGGAGATAGCAGACGAGCTGGGGACCCAGGTGGAGGAGGAGGCCCTGGAGCACCTGGCCCACCGATCCCAGGGGGACCTCAGGTCGACGATAAACGACCTAGAGGCCATCGCCCGGGGGGCGGAGCGCGTCACGATGGCGGAGGCCGAGGTCCTAGGCGAGAGGGACAGGAGCGACTACACCCCGGACGCCCTGATGAAGATGTTCTCCTCGAAGACCCTCATGGACGCGAGGAGGGTGATATCCTCCAGCCTCATCAGCTACGACACCCTCTTCGACTGGATATACGAGAACCTCCCTGTCGTCCTCGACGACTCGGGGGACCTAGCGGAGGGGATGGACGCCCTCGCCCTCGCCGACATCCACCAGACGAGGGGGCGGAGGTCCCAGGAGTACAGGCTCCTAAAGTACATGTTCAACGACATGACCGGGGGCGTCGCCCTGTCGAGGAGCAGATCCGAGGGCGCCGGCCTCGTCAAGCTCGTCCGGAGGAAGGTCGCCGAGCTTGGATTCCAGCCGTCGAGCTTCACAATAACCGAGAGGCCGGAGGGCCTCCAGATCAAGCCGGTGAGGTATTTGGGGGACGACTGGAGGCCCTTCAACTCGGCCCTCAGGGGAATGGGCGCCCAGTGGGTGCGCGAGGGCGGTTACTGGAACGTCCCCTACTTCAGGCCCCCCCAGCTGATATGGCGTTACAGGAAGACCTGGCACAGCCGACGCCGCCTCAGGAGCGTCGCCGAGCGGGTGGCAGAGAGGTGCCATGTCTCCACGAGGGAGGCGGTCGCCGAGGTGATACCCCTCTTGAAGGTGATCTTCAAAGAGGACGCCTCGATGGCGAAGCAGATATCTGGGTGGCTTGAGCTGGACGACAAGGAGACGAAGTGGCTGAAATCCTGACATATCCGAGATCGAAATCAGAGACACCAGCGAAGTGCCTGAACCAGAGTCGTGTGGATCGACTGTTAAATTTAAAAAACGAACTGTCTACTCTTACAGATTCATATGGTTGTAGAGGGAGTGCCTTCTCCCGATGAGTTCTTCGGCTTCAGGATGGGCGCCGACCGGAAGCTGGCTAGGTGGGACAGGCTCGTCGAGTACTACCGGGCCCTGGACGAGGGTTCCGACAGGATCAGGGTCACCGAGCTCGGGAAGACGACCGAGGGGAATCCCTTCCTCCTCGCAGTCATAACCTCCCCTGAGAACTTCGGGAAGCTCGACAGCATAAAGGTCGTGGGCCCGACCCTCGCCTACTCCGACGACCTCCCAGAGGCCGAGGTTGACTCAATTGTCAGAGAGGGAAAGGCGGTCGTCGCCATGGCGATGAGCATCCACGCCAGCGAGGTCGGGGGCGCCCAGATGGCTCCCGAGCTCGCTTACGAGCTGGTGACCGGGGACACGCCCGAGATCCTCAGGATATTGGACGAGGTGGTTCTGCTCCTCGTGCCCTGCGCGAACCCTGACGGCAACATGATGGTCGTCGACTGGTACAACAAGTACCTTGGAACGGAGTACGAGGGGGGCCCCATGCCCTGGCTCTACCACAAGTATGTGGGTCACGACAACAACCGGGATCTGCCCCTCATGAACATGCCGGAGACGAAGATGCTCGCGAGGCTCCTGTTCGAGGAGTGGTTCCCTCTCGCCTACATCGACTTCCACCACTACGGGGGCTACGGTGGCAGGTACTACATCCCGCCCTTCGCCAACCCGACGGACCCGGACGTGGACCCCCTCCTCTGGACCGAGCAGCAGCTCTACGGCGGGGCGATGATCATGAGGCTCGAGCAGGCAGGGAAGGCGGGGGTGGAGAACTACGCGGGCTTCACAGCCGAGTTCAACGCCGCGTACACCAGGGTCTGCACCTGGCACGGGATCTGCGGGATGCTCACCGAGTCGGCGAGCGCCAAGATAGCGACGCCCATGTACGTCGACTTCCACCAGCTCCAGCCGGCGCGGCGCGGCAGGCCCGAGTACAGGACCCACGTGAATTTTCCCCACCCCTGGCCGGGAGGCTGGTGGCGCCTCAGGGACATCGTGGAGCAGCAGAAGGTCTCCGCGATGGCGGCGCTGGAGGTCGCGGCCAACTACAGGGAGGGCCTGCTGAGGAACCTGCGCATCAAGGCTATGAGAGGCAGGGAGAAGGGCAGGACGGAGCCCCCCTACGCCCTGGTCTTCCCACCGCACCAGCACGACCCCCTCACCACCCTCAAGCTCCTCGACGCCCTGAGGAAGCTCGGAGTGAAGATCCACAGGGCAGAGGAGGATTTCACTGTCCAAGGGGCCACCTACCCCGAGGGAAGCCACATCGTGTTCCTCTCCCAGATAACCCGGCCCTACATCCTCTCGACGATGAGGGACCAGGTCTACCACGAGAACCCTTGGGCGAAGAGCCCCGAGGGGGTCCCCCTCTCCCTACAGGACATCGCGGGGTACAATCTCGCGGCGATGATGGGCGCAAACGTCGTCGAGGCCGGAAAACCCTTCCACGTGAAATCGAAGATCGTCGATGAGATAAGATTCCCAGATCCTCCGGTCAGGGCGGGGTCGGGGCACGGGTACGTCCTCGACGGGAGACTCAACGACTCCTTCAGGGCCGTGAACGGCCTCCTCAAGAGGGGCATCGGGGTCCACAGGGTAGAGGAGGAGGTAGCGGACGGCGGAACAACGCTACCGGCGGGAGCGTTCTACATATCCGAAGATGAGGGGGTCGCCGAGGCCCTGAGCAAAGAGGCCGAGGCCCACCGCGTGGAGTTCCATCCCCTCGCAAGACCGCCCGAGTTCCAGAAACAAGAGGTGAGGCCCCTGCGGATCGCTGTGTATCAGCGCTATTACGGGGGGAATATCGACGAGGGGTGGACAAGGTGGCTGCTGGAGCAGTACGGGTTCGAATACACCACGGTCAAGGACGACGAGGTCAAGGGGGGCCTTGGAGACAAGTACGATGTGCTCATACTTCCGGGCGACCCAACCCCGGTCATCACGGGCGAGAAGCTGGAAGAGTACTTCGAGAAGAGGTTCAAGGGTATGATGGCCCCGCCAAAGTTCCCGCCGGAGTATGTGAGCGGCATAGGGGAGGAGGGCGTCAAGAAGTTGAAGGAGTTCGTCAAGAACGGTGGGACGCTACTCCTGCTCAACGAGGCCTCGGAGTTCGCCATCGACGCCCTAAAGCTGCCGATTATCAACACCGTTAAGGACCTGAAACCCAACGACTTCCACTGCCCGGGATCCCTCCTCAGAGTTGAGATCGACGGCAGCAGCCCCCTCGCCTACGGGGTCGACGAGTGCCCGATACTCTTCTGGGGCGGCCCAGCCTTCATGGTCAAGCCTGTCGAGAACAGCGAGGACTACAGGATTGTGGTCAGGTACCCCGAGGAGAACATGCTCCGGTGCGGGTGGCTCATCGGGGAAAAGTACCTGAGCCGGAAGGCCGCGCTCATAGACGCGAGGCTGGGGAAAGGAAGGGTCGTCCTCTACGGTTTCCGCACCCACTTCAGGTGCCAGACCCACGCCACGTACAAGTTCCTGTTCAACGCCCTCCTCGGATGTAACTAATGCGGACGACCGAAATCAAACCTCTTTTTCATATCTAAAGATAATGTTGTCACTATCTAATTTTGAGTTACAAAATTATAATGATCAAAACCCTACTCTTCTACCTTCTTGTATAGACTGGCCAACAGGCTCTCGTACTCCGACCTGAGGGCTTCGAGCTGGTTCTCGAGCCTCCTGGAGGCCTCGGCGGCGTGTCTCTGGAATGCCTGGGCCTCCCTCATGAGGTCCCCGAGTCGCTGGATCCTTAACTCGGCTAGGGAGAACTCCTCAGTCCTCTGACCCTCTCTCAACTCCAGGATGGTGCCTATGACTTCCGATGGCTCGGCCTTCACAGCCCTGCAGAGGGAGACGAACTCGGATATCTCGACAAGTGCCTGCCTCAGATCGTCGATGGAGACCGGGGGGATTCCAACCGGAGTTCCGACCTCGTGCTTGAACTTGTCCTGGAAGACGCCTAAGCGCTCGTAGATCTTCGTCACCTGCAGCTGGATCGAGGGCACCTTCTCCGGCCTCAGAATGGCGAGGTACTCCCTGAGCTCCCTAATTAGCTCGCCGACAAGATCGATGCGGCCCCCCGTCTTCTCCCAGACCTTCTCGGGAGGCAGCCTCTCGACGAAAGTCCCTGTCGTGATCTCGATGGCTATCTCCCGAACGACGGACTCCAACTCGTCTATCCTCTCGCCGAACCGGTTGAGCATCCCCTCTCCCACTATGACCCAGAATGCTTTCCTCGTTTAAAGGCCTTTTCGGCAAGGAGCCGCTACGAAAGAGCCCGAGGGAGACTCTCAGGACTGCTGCATCGCTCGAATTGATTCCATCGACGCTCTTATGTTGCGGGATTTTGACGGGAAGAGCGTGGACGGGATTTATCCTAGGTGACTGGCCAGTCAGAAAATGTCCGAGTATGTAACATGCCAGTTCATGGCACTGGAAACATCGGTATCTCCCCTGAATAACCTTTCACCGTGGGTTTCGACACCTTGGATGCCCTTCATGATCATGGTGAAGCGGGGCTCGGGCTTTAACTCTAGTCCCCCGAGCGCCCGATCCAGGCCGCCTCCCCGGATGGTCAAGAGCTCGAGGCGATCTACAGGCTCCGATTTCCTTGCGAGTTCCACAACGGCTCCCTTGAGGGTATTAGGGTTCCCGTCGAGCAGGACGTAGTCGTCGACGCCTATCACGACGGAGCCTTCGTCCTCCTCCCTGCCACACGCAAGGTATCCCTTCATCGAGCCGCCTTCCGAGATCCGATAGAATGCGTACTCCCTCAGGGGGTTCCTCAGGAACCGCCACCTGAGGTAGTCTATGCTGCGACGGATGTGAAGGCGCGTGTCCTCCTTCACCCATTTCCGATAAATCTGGAAGACATCCTCTACCGCGAAGGCGTGCAGCTCCACCTCTTTGCCCGACCCGCCCCCGGCTTTCACCAAATCATCGAGTACGAAGCTCCATCTGTCGATCTCGCAGACGGCAACGGAACCTACCTTCCGGGCGGCAGTAGCCGATCCGGGAAAGTTGAAGCTAACCAGGACCTCCGGCCCCATGCCCGAGAGCTTGGCTTCCATGAACTCGAGGGTCCTCGTGAAGAGCCCGCGGCGCTGATGGTCCGGGTACACGAAGCCGTCGCAGCCCTGGACGGCGAGGAACCGCCCTCCGCCGCTCGCGACCTCGAAGGGGACGAAGCCGTTGAACCCGACGGGCTCCCCCGTGGACTCGTCCTCGACGACGACGACCGACACGAAGCCGAGGCTCGACGGGTTCTCGAGGAACTTCCACTCGAAGCGCCGCAGGTCGTAGCTGTCGTACAGCTCCTCGTTGAGCCCCGATAAATAGCGGTCGATGTCCCCCTCCTCGAACCACCTCACCCTGTAGCCCGCGGTCATCGCCTGTCAGGTTATCGGGGCGCGATGGAGGATAAAAAACCTTGATGAAACCAGGCGACTCGGACGGGAGGGGCCGCCGAATGTATCAGAGGACGCAAAAGACTAAACTAGGGGAAGGAGAGGATCAACGGATTCAGAATGATGCTGAGCACTCTCCCGAGAGTGAGGCTCGCGAGCCTCCCAACCCCCCTCCAAGACCTGCCCAACCTGACGAAACGACTTGAGGGGCCGAGGATCATAGTGAAGAGGGACGACCTCACGGGGCTTGCCTTCGGGGGCAACAAGGCGAGGAAGCTGGAGTACCTGATGGCAGACGCCCTGGCGCAGAAGGCGGACCACATCGTGACGGGCGCAGGGTTCCACTCCAACTGGTGCACCTAGACTGCCGCGGCCGCCCGCCGCCTCGGGATGAAGGTTGTCCTCGTGAAGAGCGGCCCCAGGGACGGCTACGACCCCGAGGAGTACGACGGGAACCACCTCCTCCACTTCCTGATGGGGGCCAACATCAGGGTCGTTAGGCCCGAGAACTCGAGGGGCGCCACCGAGGAGATCATGGAGAGGCTCCGGACGGAGGGGCACAGGCCCTACCACATGGTCGTGGGGGGCTTCACACCGATCTGAGCTGCAGGGTACGCGAACGCGGTCTTGGAGCTCGTCTCCCAGGCCGTGGAAAGGGGGATCAAGATCGACTACCTGGTGCATGCCACCGGCTCGGGGGGCACTCAGGCCGGCCTGATAACGGGGGCGAGGGCGTTGAACACCGGCATCAAGATCGTCGGCATCACGACCGGGGGGCGCCACGGGGAGAGGCAGGCCGAGAGAGTCCTGGGCCTTGTGGAGAAGACCATGGAGTTCCCCTGGGTCGACGCGAAAGTCACGGAGGACGACGTCATCGTCTTCGACGAGTACGCCGGGGACGGCTACGGGTTCATGACCGAGGGGAAGGCGGAGGCCATAAAGGTCGTCGCCGAGGAGGAGGGCCTCTTCATAGACCCCGTCTACACGGCCTCGGCGATGGCTGGCCTCATGGGCCTCTGCAGGGAGGGCTTCTTCAAGGCCGACGACAACACAGTCTTCCTCCACACGGGCGGGGCCGTCGCCCTCTACCCCTACAGGGCCCCCCTGAAGGCCCACGCCATGGGCGAGAAACTCCCCTGGACCATCCCGGAGTGGAGCCCGGTCGCTACCTGACCCGGAGTAATCCCCTACCCTTTTTCCACCAGACGCCCGACCTCCAAGAGGGGCTCTCCGTCAAGCTCTATGGTGGGCCCCCTGAACACGCAGTCTATGTGGGTCCTGGCGTCCCTTATCTCCCCTCCGTACGTGTAGTTCAGGCCGAGGGCTATGTGGGCCGTGCCCAGCGCGCCCTCGTCTATCAGGGGGTTGCCGACCAGCCTGGCCCTAGGGTTGAGGCCGATGCCGAACTCCCCGAGGCGGTACATCTCGGGGTCCTCGTAGGACTCAAGCAGGCCCTTGAACCTCCCGGCCTCGACTCCCCCATCGATCCCGACGACTCTGCCCCTCTCGAGGGTCAGCCTGACGGGTTCGTGTAGTAGCCCGAACTCCGGAAGGTTGATGGCCCCGTCGATGCACACAGTGCCCTCGGCCGTGTCCTCCAGAGGGGCGACGTAGGCCTCGATGTCGGGAGGGGAGCCCATCGTCCCCGGGTCGTGGCAGATGTTGTGGAGGGCGTGGGCCCCCCTGGCCCCTAACCTCATCTCGATCTCGGTCCCTGCCCTGGATTTGACCCTCGCGACATCTGCCTCGGTCAGCCTCCGGGCAACGTGCTCCACGGTCGGCCTCAGCGCCTTGAAGTCCGCCCTCAGGGCGTCGGAGTGGAGGATATCGTAGTTGTATCCACCCAAACTCAGTATCCTCACCCCCGCGTACTGGGCCTCCGCCCTAGCCCTCGACGGTGCTAGGGTGACGGTCGTGAGCATCATAACGGCGTCCGCCGCCCGCATGGCCGCCGCCACGGGCTCGGGTGGCTCGATCCCGGGTGCATCGCGAGGGCTCATAATGGTCATTGAGACCTCGGAGCCGTTCTCCCCCGCGACCGTGGCCAGGAACTCCGCCAAGTCAACGAGGTTTGTGTCGGTAACTATCAGCACGTCGTCGCTCGCCCTGAGGTTCAGGCAGGTCTCGGTGAGGACTCTCGCCCCGAAGCCTGCATCGAAACGCCTCATGCGGCTCAAACCTTTCAGCCGGATGAATAAAGCAGCTGTGGGCTTAATTGATTTGTCTCAAAACCGGTTACCGGGAGACAACGTTTCTAAAGGGGCCCTCGGATACCCTCACAGGGAAATGAGGGGGGCACCCGGGGTCAGTTTGAACGGGTTCTCGAGCCTGCCTTATGTGACCCCAGGGCTCCCCGGGGTGGGTGGGCGCCTGAAGGAGAGGCCGGACCACTTCGTGGTGGAGGAAACGCCCGCCTACGAGCCCGAGGGAGAGGGCTCCCACCTCTTCGTGAACCTGACGAAGGAGGGGCTCACCACCCGGGAGGTCCAGCGCGGCCTCGCCGCCCTCTTCAACCTGCCGGTCGGGGCCGTCAGCTTCGCCGGCCTGAAGGACAAGCACGCACGGGCGACCCAGACCTTCAGCCTGCTCGTTGACGAGGCGCACCCGGACTTCCCCTCCCACGCCCTGGAGCTCATCAACGCCCGGCTGCCGGTCAAAGCCCACTGGGCCAGGTTCCACAGGAGGAAGATCAAGGCCGGGCACCTGCGGGGGAACAGGTTCAGGGTGACTATATCCGGGGTGGAGCCCGGGATGGATGAGGCGATCGAAAGGGCGAGCAGGATAGCGGATCGGCTCAGGGAGAAGGGCACCCCCAACTACTACGGACCTCAGAGGATCGGCGTCGACGGGGAGAACGCGACCCGGGGCCTTGAGATCATCAGGGGCGGGCTTAGCGTGGGGAACCGGTGGCTCAGGAGGTTCCTGATCTCGAGTTACCTAGACCACCTCTGCAACAGGTACCTGGCCAGGAGGGTGGAGAGGGGGGCCTTCGAAAGGATCCTCGAGGGTGATGTCGCCAAGAAGCACTCGACCGGGGGCATGTTCCTAGTCGAGGACGCCGAGAGGGAGCAGCCGCGCTACCTCGCGCAGGAGATCAGCTTCACCGCCCCGATATTCGGGCCCAAGATGTGGGAGACGAGGGGGCAGGCGCGGGAGCTGGAGGGCGACATCCTGGGCGACGAGGGCGTCACCCTCGAAAGGCTGGGCGAACTCGGCGTAAGGGGCACCCGCCGCCTGGGAAGGATACTGCCGGACCTGAGCGTGGAGGTCTCGGAGGAGGGCCTGGTCCTGCGCTTCACCCTGCCAAAGGGGGCCTACGCCACGACGGTGCTCAGGGAGGTCATGAAGAACCCCGATTGCTAGACCGCCTCGACAAGAGCTCTAGGTGGATTTGAAAAAGTGAACTTTTAAATAAACTGGGTTTGAAGAGCCCCGAGCTAGGGGGCCTTTCTAGTCAGTATCTCTCTTATCCTGTCGGCTATGATGACCTCATCGCCCTCGAGCAGGAACTCCGGGTTGATCAACAGCCTGTTGCCCCTAGCGCGCGACTCCACGCTCGGATCCTTTTCCCTGAGCAGGTCTGACAGGCCCTTCCCGGTCACGCTGGAGGCCTCGGGGTCGACTTCGACGTAGAGCAGGGGCCACATGGGCTCATCGTCCTCCACCGTTTTCTCGACGATGACGCCCGCTTTGACTTTGGGTATCTTGTTCAGCCGCTCTGCCATCCACTTCGCCTTTTTCTCCCACTTCTTGAAGAGGGGCCCCTCGTCCATCTCCAGGTAGATCTTCAGGGCGGTGACTAGGCCCACAATGGTCTCCCTGCACATCTTCGAGCCCCTCCCTATGCCGTGGAAGGGGTACGCGTTGAGGTGGGCGAGCTTGATCAGGTCCCTCCTCCCGGCCAGGAGCCCCGAGTTGTTCGGCCCCGCTATGAACTTCCCGCCGCTGATCACCACGAGGTCTGCGCCCCTAGATATGTACCTTCTCAGGTTCTTCTTTGGTGGGAGCTCCGAGGCGGCGTCCACTATCACCGGCACGCCGTTCCTGTGGGCTACCTCTGCGACCTTCGAGAGGGGGAGGTGCCCGCGGGAGGACCTGTCCGTGATGTAGTAGGCTGCGGTCTTGTCGGGATCGAAGGCCTCTTCGAGCTCCTCCGGGGAAGCACCCTCTTCCGTCCCCACCTCGACGAACCTTCCCCCGGCGCACTCCACCGCGTGGTCGTATACGTTCCTGTTCGATCTCTGGACTATGAACTCGGTCCTAAGCCCCTCGGTGTGCATCGGGAGCCTCTGGATGATATGGGTCCAGGCCTCCTGCTCCAGGGGGTCGAATTTCTCCAGTTCCGTCCCCCTCATCATGCAGGCGGCCGCAGCAAGCGTTATCGCGTTGCTCGACCCGGCAGTCGGCAGGCCGGCCTCCGCCCCTGTCGTCTCCGCGATGACCTCACCGGCCCACCACTGGAGTTCTGGGATGTGCACGAAGCTCTTGGAGGCATCCTCCATCGCCCGGAAGACCTCGGGTGGAGAGATGGACCCGCCGACACGGGTCAACGTGCCCGCCGCGTTGA
>Ga0209427_10003484_pt1 | contig 18445 bp, 17 predicted proteins | sample DeeMarSWOR136_30_FD_187465 | JGI IMG/M metagenome (GOLD analysis project Ga0209427, IMG submission 187465) | Marine sediment microbial communities from White Oak River estuary, North Carolina - WOR-1-36_30 (SPAdes) (version 2) | ecosystem: Environmental > Aquatic > Marine > Intertidal zone >...
CCAAGAAACCGGTCCCAATCGGTCTAGGTAGTATCGCTGTAAGACAAGGTATCGCAGCAGGAATTAATGCAGCCGGAGGAAACTACATTTTACTAGACGGTGTACTTCAAACTTGTACTTCTGATTTCTTTGGAATAGAAATAGCTGCAGTTGGTCCAAATGTTAAAGGTTTGCCTGTTATCTCAGGTCGATTTAATGGTTTTTCTTTACCACATTATTTTCCAGGAGGAAAACCAGTTAGTATAAAAGTTTTCGTCGATGAAAAAACAGGAAAAATAATTTCTGCACAGGCTGTTGGTGATAGAGCAGCAAAAAGAATTAACACTTTTGCATGTGCAATCCTTGGTGGTATGAATGTTGAAACATTTAGAAAACTTGAAACAGCATATGCCCCACCAGTTGCACCAACTCTTGATGCTGAAACTCTTGTTTGTGATGTTATATCAATGAAACTTAATCGTAAAAGATAAAATGAAGATTTTACACATTTCTGATTCTCATCTTGGCTATTCTGCCTATCGTAAATCAACTCCTGATGGTATAAATCAACGTGAAACGGACACATATTATGCATTTAAACAGTTTGTTGATTTTGCAGTTAAATCAAAACCTGACCTAATCATACATGCAGGAGATTTGTTTGATTCTGTAAGACCAAATAATAGAGCAATATCATTTACAGTAAATCAGATTCTTCGCATTTCAAAAAAAACAATTCCTTTTGTTGTTATAGCAGGTAATCATGAACATCCAAAACTAAAGGAAACAGGACATATCTTTAGTATTTTTGATCATATAGAAAATATTTATCCGGTCTATAACGCTAAATATGAAATTTTTTCATTTAAAATTAAAAATAAGAATGTAACAGTTCATGCAGTCCCACAATGTGAATTGAAAAAACAATTTGATAAGGAATTGAAGAAATTAAAACCTGATGCAACTGCTGAGTTCAATATTTTTGTTTCACATGGTGCTGTGTCTGGATTACAAGTATTTAGTATGAATGAATTTAATGAATTAATCATTCCAGCAAAGACTCTTAGTAATGATTTTGATTACATAGCACTTGGGCATTATCATAAATATACAAAACTTGCAGAAAATGCATTTTATTCTGGATCAACTGAACGTTTCTCTTACAATGATGCCCCAGATAAAAAGGGATTTATTGAATTAGAAATATCAAATGGAAAATTGAAAACCAATTTTATAAATATAAATATTAGACCAATGATAGATCTGCAGCCAATAAAATGTTCTAATCTGAAATTAGAAGAAATAATGAAAAAAATAAAGGATAATGTAAAAGAAATCAATCCAACAGAAAAAACAATTCGAATAACTCTTGATGACATACCCTCTCATATATACCGAAGTATTGATTTTAGTGAAATTAAAAAAATAAGTAGAGAAGCAATTCATTATGAGATTAAAGCAAATGTAATCAAGGATGGAGAAAAATCACCTTCAGGATTTTCAAAAATGGATTCTTTAACAATTGAATTTAAAAAATATATTGAAAGTCAGGATTTAATAGAAAAAGAAACTCTTCTTGATCTTGGTATAGGCTATATTGATAAAATAGAAGCAAGAGAAGAAGGCAAATGATTCTTAAAACATTGACACTAAAAAATTATAGAAAATTCAGAAATGTGATGATTGAATTTCCAGATGGGGTTACTGGCGTATTAGGATTAAACGGAGTAGGTAAATCAACAATTTTTGAAGCATTAGCATGGGTTCTTTATGGTTCTGTTGCTGCAAGAACTTCCGCTGACCAGATAAAACGTGAAGGTTCCCTATCAACTGATACATGTCGAGTTGAACTGGAGTTTGTTTTTGAAAATGATAATTATCGAATAGTTAGAGAAATGATAGGTAAAAATCTAACTGCTTCTGCAACTGCTACATTAAATGGAAAAATTGCAGCCACAGGTGCAGAAATTGTAAGTAAATATATCCAAAAAAAACTTGGAATGGACTTTAAATCTTTTTTTACCTCAATATTTGCTAAACAAAAGGAACTTAATGCACTTTCATCAATGAATTCAAGCGAAAGAAGACCCCTAATACTAAAAATGCTGGGAATAGATTCATTAGATGAAGTTATTAAAGAAATAAAATCAGACAAAAAAAATAAAGTTACATTAATTGAAAAGTTAAACCAGGATCTTTTTGATGAGTTAGGTAAAGATAAAATTGTTATTTATAATGATAAAATAAAAAACCTTGAAAAACAAAGAAAAGAAAATGAGGTATTAATAAAAAAATCAAAAGAAAAATTACAAAATTTGAGAAAAGAACAAATTGAACTTGATAAAAAATGTAAAACAGCAAAAAGTGATTTTGAAAATATAAATAAAAAAAAAGAACAACTTGTTGAGAAAAAAACTCTTTTTGAAAATAAAATTAAATTATCTGATGAAATCAAAAAATTAAATATTAAAATTGGTGATAGGAAAAAAATTGTTTTACAACAAAAAAAGAAACTTGAGAATTTTAAAAACATTGAAGAAAATATAAAAATCTTGGAAAAAAGACTAAAAGAAGTCGATTTAAAAATTAAGGACTATATAAAACAAATTGAGCAAAAAAATACATTAATTAAAAAAATAAATGAGGATGTTTTTGAAATAGCTTCTAAAAAGAAAAAAATTGAAAAAATAGGTCCTGAAGCCAAATGTCCAACATGCGAAAGAGTTTTAGCAGGTCAATATAAGACGCTAATTTCAAAATTTGAAAAAGAAAAATCTACAAAGAAAAAAGAAATTATTAATTTTGAAAAAGATATAAATTCACTCAAAGAAAGAAAGGAGATTATAATAAGAGAAGAAGAAGCTTTGCAAAAAAAGAATAATTATCTAAATAAACAAATAAGGGAAAAAGAAAGAATTGAAACAACTATTAATAACCTTTCAAATGAGATTATCAAAGAAAAAATTGAACTTGAGAATAAAAATAAAAAATTCAAGGAAATAGAACAAATAGAATTTGATATTAAAGAATATAAAAATGTAATTGTCAAGAGTGATTTGATTTATAAAAGATATCAAGAATTATTACTTAATCTTGATAATAAAAAAGAGGAATTGAGTTCTTTGAATATTGAAATAGAAAGAAAGGAAAGTGATAAAAAATTACTATCGCAACAGATTGATAATTTCAAAGAAAAAAAATCTGAATTAGAAAAGTACAAAGAGAAAATAAAAAGTGAAAAAATTATTGTTCAACATCTTGGTATGTTATCTGAGATTATGTCTAATTTTAGAACACATTTAATTTCAAGAATACGTCCTACTCTGTCATCCTATGCATCAGATTTTTTTGAACGTCTAACCGATGGTAAATATCGCGAGATCGAGCTTGATGAAGATTATAATATTTTAATATATGACAATGGTAATCCTTTTTCAATCGAACGTTTTTCAGGTGGGGAGGAAGATTTAGCCAATTTGTGTCTGCGTTTAGCAATATCTGAGGTTATTACTGAAAGAGCCAGTGGGATTTTTAATTTTATAATTCTTGATGAGATCTTTGGTTCGCAGGATATCTTTAGAAGACATAATATTATGAAAGCACTTAGTGGTCTTTCCTCAAAATTTCGGCAGATTTTTTTAATTACTCATATAGAGGATGTAAAAAACGATATGGAATATACTATTCATGTTAATGAAAACGAAGATGGGAATAGTACTGTAAAAATCGGATAATATATTACCTTTTAAATCCAAATCTTCCTTTCTTTTTTTCTTTTTTCTTTTTATGTTCTTCTTTGTGGGATGATTTAGATTTATCCTTGGAGGTTGTTGATGTTGTTGGGGGCGATGCAAATAATTTAGCAAAAATTTCTTTGTTTGAAGTGTACCAGTTTTGCCAGTTTTGATTTTCTTGCCTTAACTGTATACATTCAGAATCGGTTTCTTCATATAATTGATATAACTTGGTAAGCCGTTCTTTTTCTTTTTCATACTCTGCATTGACCTCTTCAAACTTTTCTTTGAATTCTTCAAAAGTTTCTTTCTCTTCTAATTCCGCGATTTGTTTGTTTAGGGTATGTATCATTTTTTCCTTGCTTGAATTTTCTTCTTTTAAATCATGTATTTCTCTTTCAAGCTGATTTCTTATATTATCAAAATCTTCACATTTCTGTTTGAAATCATTGAAACTTCCTACTTGTTCTTCATAATCCGAAAGTCTTGCAGTAAGTGTCTCAATGCGTGCAGTAAGATCATCTTCAAGTTGCCTTTTTGAAGTTTCAGCTAATCTGGTGCGTTCTTCAAATTCAGCAATTTTTTTTTCGGTTTTAGAGAGTTCCTCTTCCTGATTTTTATAGGCATCCCAAAGTTTAATTAAACGTTCTTTTTCCTTTTCTAATTCCTCACTATATTTCTTTGCTCCTTCCGATGCTTCTAATTTTTGTTTTTCTGCCTCATCAATCTTACTTTGAAATTTTTCTATTAATCCACTGATATTTTCAATATCACCAACACTCAACATGCTTTGAATTCTTGATAAATCTTCAGCACCTTTTGCAAATGAATTTTTTATATCATCTATTTCATTTGAAACAGCAAGTAATTTTTCCCTAAGTGAACCTATATCTTCCACCATTATATTTTCCTCAGCCATAATAAATCATGCCTCCCAAATTTACCACGGACACAGATAATAAGTTTGTTGCTATATAAGGATTTTCATAAAATTAAGGGAGATTTGTAATTGAAAATTTTTATTTTATATTTAACCACTAAACTAATAAAGTACTTTGGGCATATGTAATTTTACAAAAAGCCTAGTTACTAGGAGGATGCTACGATGGGATTATTTGGAAAAATTTCTTTAGCCTCAATATTACAGAGGATTTTTGGAAAAAAGCATGCAAAAATCGGTATTTATGGTCCACCAAATGTTGGAAAAACAACTTTAGCAAACCGTATCTTACGTGATTGGACAGGAGATATAATGGGCAGTGTTTCCGAAATTCCTCATGAAACACGAAGAGCAAAATGGAAAAGAAATGTGAGAGTGGAAAATGGTAGTTCGTCTCTTTTAATGGATATTGTTGATACACCTGGTGTTGCAACAAAAGTAGATTTTAAGGAATTTATGAATACATGGGGTCTATCAAAAGATGAGGCCATGAGAAGAGCAAAAGAGGCTACCGAAGGCGTTATTGAATCTATTAAATGGCTTGAGGATATTGATGGAGTTTTACTTGTAATGGATTCCACACAGGATCCCTTTACTCAAGTAAATGTTACAATTCTTGGAAATCTTGAAGCAAGAAACCTACCTGTTCTAATTGCAGCAAATAAAATAGATATGGAAGAGTCAAGTCCTGCTACTCTTAAATCCGCATTTCCACAACATCCTGTTATCCCAATTAGCGCATTAACAGGATATAATGCAGATAATCTTTATTCTACAATGGTGAGTCATTTCAGTAAGAAGCGGAAGAAAAAACGGAGGTAGATAAATTGACTAAAAAGGATAATGAAATTTCTTTTAATTTAGTCTCACGTAATAAACTTGATGAATTAACATCCTCAGAAAAATTACAATTTATTATAAAAGAAGTAAAAAAAGGAAAGATTTTGGTTTTAGAATATGGTCTTACACCTTTTGAACAAACTAATCTAATCGAACATACAATGAAAGAAATTGAGCATGATACCTTTATAGGAGTTGAGATGGAAGGGCTTGGTCAGGATAGACCATCTTTTATCCAAAAGATATTTGGTTTTTCAAAAAAGCCACGAGTAACTCTTATTGGACCTGCAAATCTATTAAAAACGATACGTAAGGACAATGATATGATTCAAACAAAAATAATACCTGGTAGAGGAGCTAAATAGAAATGCCTCATCAGTGCCTTAAATGTGGTAAAATATTTGAAGAAGGGTCTTCTCAACTTTTAAAAGGGTGCCCCAGTTGTAACGGAAATCGTTTCTTTTATACCAAAGAACCATTAGATGAAAAAGAACGTAATTCTATTACTGAAAAAGTTGGAAAAGACTTAAACACAGCTATCATGGAATTAATGGGCACTGAACTTGATAATGTAGTGGATAAATCTGGTAAATGGGTTAAAATAAAACCAAAAGATGTTCGCAAAGCAATGGAAAAGCATATAACGGATAGTAAAAAAGTGTTTCCTGAAAATAAACAAGAAATCGACATTGTAACTGATGATGAATACAGAAAAGCAACTATTGAAAAAATTGAAGCAGAATCTGAGAAGGTTAATACTCCCGAAACTATAGATATAGAAAAGCCTGGTAAGTATAAAATAGATATAAAAGGCCTTTTAGAAGAAGAGCCAATTATCATTCAAAAAGATGGTTCCTATACAATTCACTTACCATCTATTTTTAAAATGATTGATAAAGAGAAAAAGTAGTAGATTAAAGCTAAAATTAAAGCTTTAATCTTTTATGCAATTTTACTACTGCTTCTACAGCGCTTTTTGCTCGTTCAATTCTTTCTTCTGCTTGAAGCCTTGTCATACCAGGACCAGTAATACCAAGACCAACTGGTTTATCGAATTCTATAGAAAGATCAGCAATTTTTCTTGAAGCATGCTGAATTACTACATCATCATGTTCAGTCTCTCCCTCAATTACTGCACCTAAAGCAACAACAGCATCTATATCCTTTCTTTGCAACAATTTTTTTATTGCAAGGCCCATATCAAAAACACCTGGGACCTTTACAGTTTGCGTTACCTCTGCTCCTAAAAAATAGGCATGTTCTTTTGCTCTTTCAAGCATAACCATGGTAATATCATAATTGAACTCAGATACAACAACTCCAATCCTTATTTTTTCATCTTTTACCATATATTAATTCCTCCCTAATTTCTTAAGGGTCCTGCATCCTTAAATCCCTCTCTTAGACCTTTACCTGCATTTTTTGTAAGATTTTCAGGCTTGAACAATAAATCTAAGGCATTCAATGCATGTTCACGGGCACGCCTATCCGCAAGCCATGCAAGTTCTTTTTCCTTATCTGCTTCATCCTCATGAATAAAAACCTCAAGAATATGCCTATTACAAATAAGTTGAATTTGAATTAGGGCAGTACTTGCTTCATGAGCACATTGTTTATCAATTGGTTTAGAACCAGGCATACCAAGTGCCATTACAATATCGCAGTTCTTTTCCTGAAAAAGTTTTTTACAAGCAACTGGTAGATCCTTAATTCCTGGGACTGTATAACGAATTATTTTAAAACCAGTTTTATTAGATTTCAACTCATCTATTGCTGATTTTGCCATATCGAATCTGGCAAATGTTGTATCAGCAATGCCTATTATCTTCATTTGCCTCAATCCTTTCCATACTTTTTTGAAACTCATAAGCAGAAATAATTTTACTAATTATTTTGCGAGTACCTTCGAGATCACTGCCTCCATTGTATTTCTTTAGTCGTACAATTCTTGCATTTATTTTTCGTCTTTTTAACTCATTTTCAATTTTTTTCTTGTCATGTAATTGATCAAAACCCAGAGCAATGATATCTGGTTTTATCTCCTCTACTATTTCATAAATATCATCTTCATGACCAAGATAAGCCTCATCAACAATTTTTAATTCTTTTATAATATTAAGACGTATTTCTTCAGGGTTAACTGGTTCATGTTTTAATCTTTTAACAGTTAAATCTGTTGCAACAACAACTACCAATTTATCGCCTAATTTTTTTGCTTCTTTCAAAAAATAAATATGGCCTAAATGCAGAAGATCAAAGGTTCCTGTTGCCATTACCTTAACCATGTTTTCCACGCTTTGACAATTTCTTTACCTTCTAAAAAAATAAGACTATTGTCTTTTGCATATTTCTTTACTTTATCTTTAGATAAAGCCTTTCCATTATCGCCCATAATTTCACAGCCACTTCCAACCGGTGTGAGCTTTGCCATTTTCATCATTGAAATTACTAATTCAGTATGTCCTTTTCTTTCATTAAGAAGATCTTCAGCAGCTATACAGATTGGTATATGACCTGGTGACCTAAACTCTTTTCCAAACATATTAATTGCTAGTCCGTCGTTTAAGGTTTCAATTTTTTTTGTAAGTTCTGCAAATCTTTTCATAGTTAAACTTCGATCAAAATCAGTAATACCTGTAAAGGTATTTCTATGATTTATATATAGAGAAAAAGAAGATTTTGCATCATATGGTATGTCATTTGGGACAAGTTTTTTTAAAACAGGATATTTATTATTTATTTTATTATACATATCAGCTAAAAAAGGAAGTTGTAATTTATTTGCTACTTTCTTTGAAATCATTAAAAAAATAAGCCCACCACCATCTTTTCTCATTGTTTTTATGGAATTGGGAGTAACAAACTCTGAAGCTATTACTAGATCAGTTTCTGCTTCTCTGGAATCATCATCAAAAATTAAAATGAATTTTCCCTTTTTCAAATCAGCTATAGCCTTTTCAATTTTTTCTATAAATTCACCCAAATCCAGATTCGCCCCCATTAAAATAAATTTTGGGTTACTACTCAAAAATTGGTGGACTAATTTTTCTTTTACTTTGTGAAGCCAAGTATCTTGTTATATATCCTGCTATTCGATTTCTTAAAAGAATGCTTTTAACATCACTAAATTCTGCAACTTTTTCCTTATTATGTTGGAAATCATCATGTTTAAATTGATTTGGATATCTCTTTGCCAAATCTATAGCAATGTTTTTTATGAATGTCTGTCTAATGTTACCCAGAATATCACCTTTTAAGTTTTAGGGAGACGGAATATCTTTTTTCTATATAAAAACTTTGGCAGTATAAAAATAAATATTTAAAAAAATATAACAATTTTGTAATATGTTATAATTTTATAACTAGGAGTTGAAAAAAATGCCTGTGGAATTTGAAGAATATTTTGGAAATCCTATTATTGTTTTAAAAAGAGATGAAAATGATAATTTCCTCATGAGATTTGGTCTGAAAAAAGCTCAGTTAATTCTTGATAACATTGAAGATATTAAAAAATTTGTAAAAGAAAATTCAAGTTGATTTTTATTTTTTAATAGAATACAAAAAATATATTTTGGATTATTCAAAAACCTCAACAATTTTAAATAATAGGTTAGATATAAGGCAAATTTGGGGATATAAAATCTCATTAAAAAAACCTCCACTAAAGGTACTTGCAGATAAGAAAATCAATGAACTGGAGAAATATGCTCTCCAAAGTAATATAATGAGAAAATTAGGAGCGATGATATACAATTCTAACTCCTATGGATATATCTCAAAAAAAATTGATAAAATTCGAGATGATAAACTTATAGAACAGATAAAGGAAAATCCAGTTCCAGAACATGTTGCAATAATTATGGATGGAAATAGACGTTTCGCAAAAGAATTTGGATTATCACCGGATTCTGGCCATCTGTTTGGGAGAGATAAAATTGAAGAAGTTCTGGAATGGTGCTTTGAACTTGGTATTAAGAATTTAACAGTATATGCTTTTTCAACTGAAAATTTTGAAAGAGATATTGAAGAAGTGCAAACACTAATGAATCTCTGCAGAAACGAGTTAAATAGAGCTCTGAAGGATTCTCGCATACATAAAAATAAAGTAAAAATAAGAATTATTGGGCGTTTAGATCTTCTACCTGAAGAAATATCAGATTCTGCCCAATATGTAATGGATGAAACCAAAAAATACGATAATTATTCATTTAATATCGCTCTTGCCTATGGCGGTAGAGAGGAAATAATTCATGCTATTCAAGAAATTGCAAATGATGTACAAGAAGGTAAATTAAAAATTGAAGATATTCAAGAACCGATAGTTTCTAAATATTTATATACAAATGGAATACCTGACCCAGATCTTATTCTAAGAACCTCTGGTGAAGAAAGGATTTCTAATTTTCTACTATGGCAACTTGCATATTCAGAATTATATTTTTCAGACGTTTATTGGCCCGCTTTTCAAAAAAGAGATTTTCTGAGAGCAATTAGAACTTGTCAACAAAGGAAAAGAAGATATGGAAGATAAAATATATTAATCAATATCTTCTAAATTCTCTGATTTTTCAATTTCATCAGCAATTTTTGCCAGTTTTTTGAATTGACAATGGAAAAAATATAAAATTGCACCTACTCCAAATAATATAATAGAAATAGCGAGAATGGAATTTGGATAGCTAGTCTGTGAAAAATCATAAATTTGTTTTAAATAACCTTGACTATTTTCTCCAATGACTAAAGCACTTATTTTTAAAATGAAAAAGATTATTAATAAAACAAATCCTAAAAATAAAGTAAATTTGCAGAAAAAACCTGTTTTGAAATCATCCTGAGCTGAAAAATATCTATTTTTAAACATTTAAATCTATTAACTTATTAATTCTTAACTAGAACTACCTGATATGCTAAGTGCATTTTGCACTTTACTCTGTAGTTCATTTAATTTTTCTTTTGTACTCCCCTCTTGTTTTTCTAGAGAATTTTTTCTTAGTTCTAAAGATTCTTTATTTGATTTTAATTCCTTTGTAACTTCGCCTTTTCCCTTCATTTTAATAAGTATTGCACCTACACTTTTGTATATCGGTGTTTTTTCATCTGTTTTATCTAATTCTTCTAATGCTTCTTCAATTTCTTTTAATCGTAGTTCAACTTGTTGACGTTGCTGTATTATCATCTGAAGTTGCATTCTCATTTGTTGTAATCGATTTATTTGATCCTGCAATTGTTTTGACATTTCTTCTTCTGCCATAATATTTATACTCCTTTTTTGGGGTAAATAGTTAATTCCCTATTAAAAGTATTGAAGAATCTATGCCTCAAATTTTTTTATTTACATAAAAATTTTTTTTCAAAAGTTTTCATTAATAATTTATAAATATTATCAAATATTATAATAATTACAATTATTTTATAAACATTAAAAATTATAATTATAATTAAAATTATTATTTAAATTATAATAGAAAATATTATATAGAAAGATGCAAATATAGTTGGATATTGAATATTATTTTATTTGGGGGATAAAATATGAAGAAGAATGATAAGCTTATCGTCTTAACTGGAGTAATTATATTAATTTTAGCTGCAATTGGTATCTATTATTGGGTTCCTGAAGAAGCTGGAGTAGGGGCTGCAAAGTTAAATAATTTTATCAGTGTTACAGGTGAATTAAAAGATATGCCCGATGCTATTACTGTTGCTGATAGTAATCCATTTTATCCACTAATAGCTACACCTTTAGCTATTAATTATTGTGAAGAAGGTGAGCAAACAGTAATACCTCTTTATGTAATGAATATGGAAAATCCTTCTAGAGCAATTTTGAGAGCTCAAGATCAATTAGATGGGGGTAAAGAGTGTGAAATTATTAGTGCAGATGAAGATGCTAAAGAAGCATCTCTTAGAATTGCTCAAAAGTATTGGGAAAATAGTGATGCAGCGTTAATAATTGAATATAACGAGCCCGGTTACAACTTGGGATTATTGGCTACACCTTTAGCTTCCTATTTGAGAATTCCAGTAATTGTTACTGAAGAATTAGACGCAGATGTTACTGATGTTTTAATAGATCTTGAGGTTAAAAAAACAATTGTTTGTGGCGAAAATATTGAAGGTTACGGTGACGTCTTAAAATTTAAATCTGTAGATGAAATAGTAGATGCATCTATTGAGATAATTGAAGAAAAACTTGGAGAAAGAGTAGAATATATTACAATAGCAAATCCAGTAGATGCTTGGCCACCTGAGGTTATAGAAAGTGTCGAATCTAATTTTGGTCCTGTAACTGTAAAGACTGGTTCGAGTACTGAGATGTTAAAAGCATTAACAGGTGGAATGAATGGAATAAAAGTTGGTGAGTTTACAATTCCAAAGAATTATACTTATGCACTTGTTAAATTTACTGGAATTAATCTAAACTTAGATGATGTAGAATTACTTGGTGATAATGTTGCTTTCAGCATTGGTATTAATGATGAAGACGAGCCAAGAGGATTACAAAAATTTGAAATTTATGGCGGAAGCACTCATGGTGGTGGAGTACCAATTAGGGATGCAAATGGAAATATAATCGAAGATAGAACTTACACTGAAGTTGTTTTGTACGATAGAGGAGGAGCTACCTATTCTATTAACGGAGCTGGTACCTGGTTAGCAAGTAATAATGGCGATATACAAGCAAATATTGTAATTGAAAGACTTAGCGACCCAGTATATTCTTTGATGAAAAAATTATCAACTATAGCTCCCTATTTAACAGCATATCACAAAGGTATAATATTTGGAAAACCAGAATTTGCGTTCACCGCGGATGATGATGTTTTATTCAAGGGTTGGCCCTCACCAGGCTATTGGGTCCCACGTAGAAATGTAAATATTGTTAGTCCATCAAATGATCATGTTTTTGAAATTCATGATCAGATAAACGAGTTACTTGCAAAACTCGCAGATATAGAGCTTGAAAAAGGTTTTGATTTAAAAGAATTAAGAGATTATTATAAAGAGAATCCAGTATATATTGCTCTTTGTGGTGGTACTGTAGGAATTCCTCAGTTTATTTACGACAATGGTATTGAACCAGTAAATGAGGACCACTTAGGCTATTTTGGTATTGGCTGCATGAGTGATTTTATCTACGGAAATATTGATCCAATAAGAGATTGGCATGGCAATATAATGGATGAATATAGTGAGGTACGTGAAGGAGAGAGATATCCATATCAAGAAAACATTGTAGGAAGGATTACTGGTTGGGATGTTCAAGATGCAAACGCCTTAATTTTAAGATCAATATTTTATAATGATATCATTGAAGATATGGATGAATGGAAGGATACAGCCATTGTACAAATGGGTGGAGGAAATGATTTCCAAAAACCTCCAATTAAATATAGATTATTTGGTGAGATCCTTGGTATAACAAAACGTGGTGAACCATTGAAGATGTGGACTGGTGCTTCGATTTTAACAGGTTTAACTTTGCAAAAAAATGTTCAGGGATTAGGATTTAATACAGAAATATATAGGGAAAATGAGGCAATTCTTAAAGGTTTTAGCAATGAAGCAATTAATAAAATAAAAAAAGCCAACCTATTAAATAGACTTTTATTGTCAAAGAGACAGTTGAAAAACGCAATAGGTGAAGATGTATGTAAAGGGAAGGAACAGCAAGAAGGCGCAAATTTCATACTGGCTAATGCTCATGGTAATCAGCATCTTATGATAATGGGGGATGTTGGTATATACAAACTGGGTCTGGGGCTTCCTAATGGTTTACTAAGTAAATTTCTTGAAAGATTTTTAGCACCAATTATGGGACTAGGACCTGGTATTGCCTATAACGATTTTGGGGCATATGATACAAGAAATGTAGAGCATTTGAATCTCGGACCTTCAGTTTTATGGATGGAAAGCTGTATAGTAGGAGAAATTGGAGGTATCTACCCACAACAAGGAGTATCTCAAGCATATATTCATGCTGGATGTGGAACAGTAATTGCATCACCAACCTGCTCAAATATTGCAGGTGGTTACATTGATCCAAAAACAAGACAATACGATATACCTGGTACAACATTTTTAAGATATATTCGAGCAAAAAGAGATCTAGAGAAGAGGGGTATATACCCAGAGCAACACTTCGGATTCAAATTTTACTCTGATATGCTAGAGTCACTTAAAAAGGAGGAAGGAACGACTATAGGTTATGCATTTAGAGAAGCCAGGAATAACTACTTTGACGAAAATGAGATTAATTGGAAAGTCTGGTGGTCTCCACCGCTTGTTTATACAGGAGATCCAGATATCGACCGCGATATTTATAATAATATGGCTAGTCAAGAAACTGGTTTTCTTCCACGTATGGATAACAAGTTTTTGTCATTCTATGAGTACACAATATACGGTGACCCAGCGTTTACTCCATATATACCAATTCATGGTAGCTAATAAAAAAATTCTACAATTTTAATTCTTTTTATTTAATCCAGATTATTTCCACTGTTTCCGTCTTCAATAATCTTTGCAACAGATACGACTTTATCTTCTTTGTTAAGTCTCATAATTGTAACACCCATGGTGTTCCTACCCTGTATTCTTATATCTTTTACTGGTACTCTTACCATCATTCCTTCCTTACTAGTAAGCATAAGTTCATCTTCGTCAGTTACCTCTTTTACCCAAATGACTTTTCCATTTCTTTCATTAGTAACAATTGTTCTAACCCCTTTGCTTCCTCGATGTGTTTTTCTATACTCCTGAATGGGTGAACGTTTCCCATAACCATTCTCTGTTATTGTGATAAGATTTCCCTCTTCACCCACGATTGCCATTGAAACTGCCCGATCATTCTTATCTAATCTTATACCTATTACTCCTCTGGCAACCCTTCCCATAGGTCTAACCTCTCTTTCACTAAACCTGCATGCTTGACCATTAGCTGTAGCAATCATAATAGTTTGTTTTCCATCAGATAATTTTGTATTAATCAGCTCGTCATCCTCATCAAGCTTAATTGCTCTTATACCATTAACTCTTATATTACTAAAAGATGAAAGTACTGTCTTTTTTATTATACCCCTTTTTGTTGCAAAAACAAGGAAATGTTGTTCATCAAATTCATGAATCGGAATTGCTGTTTCAACATATTCCTCTTCCTCAAGTCTAGGTAAAAGATTTATTATTGCTTTTCCCTTTGAATGTCTTGTACCTTCAGGTATTTTATATCCCTTTAACCAAAATGCTTTTCCATGGTTTGTAAAAAACATTATATAATCATGTGTGGAAGTTATAAATGAATTAACAACTACATCTTCCTCTTTTGTTTGCATACCAATTAGTCCTTTTCCACCTCGATGTTGAGTCCTATATGTTTCACATGGTATACGTTTTATATATCCACTATCGGTTATAGTGATAACCACTTCTTGAACAGGGATGAGGTCTTCTACTTCAATGTCAATCTCACCTTCAACAATCTCAGTGCGACGTTTATCACTAAATTGTTGTTTTATCTCTAAGAGCTCACTTTTTATTACATCTAGTATATATTGCCTATCACTAAGTAATAATTCCAGTTTTTCAATTAGCTGTTTTGTTTCAATATAATCTTTTTTAATCCCTTCAATTTCCATACCTGTTAACTTTTGAAGACGCATATCAAGAATTGCCTTTGCTTGTATATCAGATAAATTGAATCTTTTCATTAAATTATCTTTTGCTTCCTCAACTTGTTTACTTTTCCTAATTATCCTAATTACTTCATCAATATTTTTTAAGGCAATCATGAAACCTTCAAGAATATGTATTTTTTCCTTTGCCTTATTCAACTCATAGGTTGTACGTCGTGTTATTACTTCTACACGATATTGGATGTAATATTGGAGTATCTCTTTTAAAGAAAGAATCTTGGGTTCACCATCAACAATTGCCAAATTTAAAATTCCAAATGTTGTTTGAAGGTCAGTATGCTCATACAACTGATTAATAACAACATCTTCAATTGCATCACGTCTTAATTCAATTACAATACGCATACCTTGCCTATCACTTTCATCCCTGAGATCAGTAATTCCCTCTATTTTTTTATTTTTGACAAGTTCTGCTATATTTTGTAAAAGTTTTGATTTATTAACCTGATAAGGAAGCTCTGTTACTATGAGTTTTTTCTTATCTTTTCCTTCTAATTCAATTCGAGCGCGAACCCTCACAAGTCCTTTACCTTCGGAATATGCACTAAGGATTCCGCCTTTTCCATAAATAATTCCACCTGTAGGAAAATCAGGGCCTTGAATAGTTTCCATTAAATCTACTATTGTCATTTCAGGATTTTCTATCAATTGAATTGTTCCATCGATTACTTCATATAAATTATGAGGAGCCATATTAGTTGCCATTCCAACGGCGATTCCTGAAGATCCATTAATTAAAAGATTAGGTAGTTTGGCAGGGAGCATTATAGGTTCTTTCAAAGACCCATCAAAATTATCAGTCCATTCAACTGTCTCTTTTTCGATATCTTGAATCATAAGTTTAGCAATTTTAGCAAGTCTTGCTTCAGTATATCTCATTGCGGCTGGGGAGTCTCCATCCACAGAGCCAAAATTACCTTGGCCATCAACAAGTGGATATCTAAGTGAAAAATCCTGAGCCATTCTAACCATTGAATCATAAACAGCCTGGTCACCATGAGGATGGTATTTTCCAAGAACCTCACCCACCACCCTTGCTGATTTTTTATAAGGTTTTTCATGTGTTAAACCCATATCATCCATTGCATACAGAATTCTTCTATGAACTGGTTTTAAGCCGTCCCTAACATCCGGAAGAGCACGGCTCATGATAACACTCATAGAGTAATCTATAAATGCACGTTTCATCTCAGATTCTATAGTCCGAATAAATTCCCTTTTTTCTTGCTCCTCTGTCAAAAAATCACCTAAATATCCAGATTTACAACATCCTTTGCATGCGTTTCTATAAACTCTCTTCTTGGTTCAACATTTTCACCCATAAGAATCGTGAAAAGTTCATCTGCATCAACAGCGTCATCAACTGTGACCCTTACCAATAATCTGTTTTCAGGATTCATTGTTGTTTCCCATAACTGATTTGGATTCATCTCGCCAAGACCTTTATATCGTTGGATGCCGATACCTGAATCACCTAATTCTTTTATTTTTTCAAGTTTTTCTCGCTCTGAATAAACATATTCAATATGCTTTCCTTTACTTAATTTGTAAAGGGGTGGATTGGCAATGTACAAATAGCCTTCTTCAATAAGACGTCTCATATGACGAAAGAAAAATGTAAGAAGCAATGTCCTAATATGCTCTCCATCGACATCAGCATCTGTCATAAGAATTATCTTATGATACCTAGCACTTTCGATGTTAAATTCTTCTCCAATTCCAGTTCCTATTGCAGTAATTAATGCAAGAATTTCATTGTTTTTTAGAATTTTATCCATTCGGGCTTTTTCAACATTAAGTATCTTACCCCTTAAGGGTAAAATTGCCTGAAATTCTCTATCCCGACCCTGTTTTGCTGAGCCACCAGCACTATCGCCTTCTACGATATACAATTCAGTTTTCGTTGGATCTGTACTTGAACAATCGGCGAGTTTTCCAGGTAGAGCAGTTGATTCAAGAAGTCCTTTTCTGCGTGTTAATTCTCTTGCTTTTCTAGCAGCTTCACGAGCTCGACTTGCGGTAAGTGCCTTATCCAAAATTATACGTGCAACAGCAGGTGTTTCTTCAAAAAATTCACCTAATTTTTCATTAGTTAGACTTTCAACTATACCTCTAACATCAGAATTTTCAAGTTTTGTTTTTGTTTGACCTTCAAACTGAGGACGTCTGACTTTACATGAAATAACAGTAGTGATTCCCTCTCTGCAATCCTCTCCACTTAAGGCAAAATTCTCATCATCAAAAAGCTTATTTTTCTTTCCATAATCATTTAAAACTCTTGTAAGAGCTCCTTTAAAACCTGAAAGATGAGTTCCACCCTCATGAGTGTTTATGTTATTTGCAAAAGTAAAAATGTTTTCAGTATAACCATCTGTATATTGAATAGCAATTTCAACTTCAACATCCTCTTTCTCTGCTTTTAAATAAATAGGATCTGGATGAAGCGGTGTTTTATTTCGATTAATATGTTGAACAAACTCTCTAATACCACCATCATATTTGAAGAGTTGTTTTTTTTCAAAACGCTCATCTGTTATTTCAATTTCTAAACCAGCATTTAAAAATGCTAGTTCTTTTAATCTAGTTGCGACAGTTTCATATTTAATATCCACTGTTTCAAATATATCGGGATCTGGTAAAAATGTAATAGTGGTACCATTTTTTTCTGATTGCCCAATCATTTTAATTTCTTCTATTGGAGAACCATGATCATATTTTTGATAAAATTCTTTTCCATCTCTCCTTACCTTAACTTCAAGCCATTTAGAAAGAGCATTAACAACAGATACTCCAACTCCGTGTAAACCACCGGAAACTTTGTATGCTTTGTTATCGAATTTTCCACCAGCATGAAGTGTTGTCATAACAATTTCTAGACCTGATTTTTTGTATTTTTTATGTGTTGAGACAGGTATTCCTCTACCATCATCTATGACAATGATAGATCCATCCTCATTTAATGTAACTAGTATTTTTGTACAATATCCTGCTAAAGCCTCATCTATAGAGTTATCAACAACTTCATAAATAAGATGATGAAGACCTCTTTCATCTGTACTACCAATATACATTGCTGGATTTTTCTTAACAGCAGTAAGACCTTCCAATACCTGGATTGAATCTGTATCGTAATCAATTTTTTCTACAGTTTTATCTTTATCCATTGGTATTCACTTCAGATATAGTATTTAGGCTAATTTAGTTAATTTTTTCAGGAATTTTTTCATCCCATCAGAATGACGATTTTTCCTATTATTCAT
>Ga0209427_10003486_pt1 | contig 18440 bp, 10 predicted proteins | sample DeeMarSWOR136_30_FD_187465 | JGI IMG/M metagenome (GOLD analysis project Ga0209427, IMG submission 187465) | Marine sediment microbial communities from White Oak River estuary, North Carolina - WOR-1-36_30 (SPAdes) (version 2) | ecosystem: Environmental > Aquatic > Marine > Intertidal zone >...
GCTGTCTCTGGCCACCTTCCTGGCCTTGACCGCCTCCCGGTCGCTGTCTCTGGCCACCTTCCTGGCCTTGACCGCCTCCCGGTCCCTGTCTCTGGCCGCCTCCCTGACCTTGACCGCCTCCCGGCCTCTGGCCGCCTCCCTGCCTTCGGCCGCCTCCCTGTCTTGGACCTCTGCCTTGACCCTGAAACCGCTGCCGCATCTGCTCTCGCTCTTCCGGTGTCATGTTCTCGAAGCGCTGTCTCATTTTCTCGATTTCTTTTTGACGCTCTTCCGGCGGCATATTCTCGAAGCGCTGGCGCATTCGTTCCATGTCGCCGGGTGCCGGAGCCTGCGGTCCTCCAGGGCCCATACCCTGCGGCCCTTCCGGACCCATGCCCGGCGGTCCCTGTCTGGGCTCGCCTTGTTCGGTTCCATTGGCCTCTTCGAGTTTCTGATTCACCCTTTCCCTCATGGCGTCGGAGGCATCGAGCGCTCCGGCTCCCTCGGTGCGAGAGCCGGGTTCCATCGTTGCCGCTTGCAAGGGAGGCGTCATCAACACAACTTCTCCTTCCTCGAGGCCACTGACGATCCTGATCATATGGTTGTCATCGAGCCCCGCCTCCACGGTCCGCTCCTCGGTCGTTCCGTCCTTCACAACGAAAACGGTGTGTTTTCCGCCGACGCGCAAAACCGCCTGAACCGGTACGTACACCACGTCCTCATATTGTGCAATGATAATCTCTACCTTGCAGCTCATTCCAGTGCGCAGCGTGGCGTCGCTGTCTTCCAGCTTAACGTCTGTGGGATAGATTTTGAGGTCCGGATTCATCCACATGCTTCGCGCGTCCGGCAGGGGAGCGATCGAAGAGACGCGGCCCAAAAACTTCTTGCCCGCGAGCGCATCGATCGTAATAACTGCCGGAAGCCCCAGCCGGATTTTTTCGAGACTCGTTTCGTGAATATCCACCTGGGCTTTCATCGCATCGGCGGTGGGCAGGCTTATCAAGTCCTGCCGTTCCTGTACCTCGACACCGATATCCATCGGCTCCCGACGGTCGAAGGGGCTGCGTCTTCCGCCGGAGCCGGCGGTCGTTGCATAGATGACCATTCCGTCCATCGGGGCGGTTATTACAGTCTTCTCAAGCTGATCCTCGGTCTTCTTAAACTTTTCCTGCTGACGCTTATACTCGAGATCCTTGGCTCGGAGATCCGCCTCCGCCTGGATCACATTAGCAGAAGCCTTGCGTTCTGTGCGCTCCAAAGCCATCTCGGCCTGATTGACATCACTGGTCAATTGATCGATCTGACGATGATAGGTGTAGTTTTCCATCAGATCGAGATCACTGCGCGCTACGTCCCGCTCGAGCTTTCTGCGTTGCACGGAGAGCTTGTCCGCAAGATACTCGGTCTCCGATAGGTATTTCTCTTCGTAAAGCTTCTTCGACCAGTCATTCACATCCTCGGCACGTTTTAGATCCTCTTCGGACAGACGGATTCTGGCCGTAAGCTCATTCACGTCTTTGGGATAAATCCCGTCCAGAAACTGCTGCAAGTCCTGTTTGGCGAATTTAAGGTTGAGCTGCGCAATGTCGATGTCGCTCCTGGCCTGATTCTTGATTACAGCGAGGTTCTCGTTGGCGTCAACGAATGAGGCATGAGCCTTTTGGACCAAGATGTCCTGGTCGATGATTCTGTCTCTAAGGGTACTGGCATCCAGCTCGACCAGCAAATCACCCTTCTTGACCATCGCCCCGTCCGGAACGAGGCGTACGATCGATGTTCTTCCCTCAACTTCGTTCCTGAGCGTGATTTGTTCTTGAGGCTGTATTGTACCGGACTCCAAGACGCTGATCGTGAGCGGTCCGCGCTTGGCAACGAACGTCGCCAGGTGGCTTGAGGGATCGTCGGCACCGCGAACCACTTTGATCCAGATGACAATCACAGCGATTGAAACAACGACCACAGTGATGCCAATAGTCTTGAAAGACCAGAATCCACGACGATCATTTTCTGCATTATGATTGCTTTGCATCCTTTGTTACCTCCGGCGTAAATTCGCGCCACAAACCGCGTTCGTTCACATCGAGTAAGCCCAGGTCGCGTTGGAGCTCCAGTTCGGCTATACGATAGTCTACGACGGCGCGGGTCAAACCGTTCTGGGCCGCGAGAAGCGAATCCTGGGCTTCCAGCAGGTTACGGATTTCCGTTCGTCCGGCCTCGAGGAAAAACGTCGTGCTTCGGACGCGTTTCTCCGCGACCACCACCGACTGGGCCTGAATCTTGAGACTCTCACGAGACTCAAGCAGATTCCGCAATTCGCTGCGAATGGACAGTTTGATTTGATCTTCAAGTGATTGAACGCTCCTTGTGGACCGTTCCAGGTCGATCAGGCTGTTGCGATAATCGTTTCGCTCTCGGGTTCTTTCGATAGGCAGATCGAGGGTGAGCAGGGCCCTATAGTTGCCCCGGTCAAATCGTATCTTGCCGACATCGTCGGTGTCGGAAATAACAGCCGTCCCGCCCAGCGTCAGCCCGGCCCTGAGGGAATCAGCCGCGATGACGACCTGTCTCTGGCTGTCATAGACTCTACCGTTGGCCACTTTCAAATCCAGCCGGTTCAAAAAAGCCAGAGTGAGGGCTTCGGACTCCTCGATTTCCAATGGTCCGGCGTCTTCGTAGCTGGCCGGTACAAGATCGACCGGAGCGTCTGCGGGCGGGGCTGTCTCGGACGCTTCACGTGTCGAGGTGGCTCTCATTTGTTCAAGAACCTCTTCGGCCCGGCCACGCATTTGCACAAGGTCATTCGGATCGACTTCAATCCAGGCGTCGACGGGAAGGCCCAGCGTACTCTTTAAAGAGTCGAGAGTGCTTTTAAGCTGCTCCTGGGCGGATATCCAGCTATTCCGTGCGTTCAGTTCTCGCTGGAGCGCCTGGTCCACTTCGATTTCAGGTATCCGACCGGCGTCCGCCCGCCTTCGGGACCAGCGAGCCGATGCGACTGAACTGCGGTAGTTGTCTTCCGCATTCGATACGTTATCCATCTGCCGCAAAACATTGAAGTAGGTCCGGGCGATATTCACAGCGAATGTCCGTTTATAGCGCTCGAAATCCCACAATTCGTAGATCACATTTCGTTCGGCCTGGGTCAGGGGTTCGGCGGCGATATGTTCGCCGGAACCCCGCATGAGGGGAATTGAAATGCTTGCATCGGTGTTCAGCCCCAGCGTTGAGGCGCCGCTATGGGATAACAGTTTCACAAGGCTGACGGCCATCGCCCCGCCCAAATCGATTCCACTTCTTAGGCTCCGACTTACTCCTACCGTCGCGTCGCTTCCCAGTTCGGTGTCTGATGTGTCCGTACTGAGGTCGCTGTTGGCCTGAGCGCTGAAAATGTTCCGGAAGTCATTCCGCGTTAAATCAAGAGACAACGCTGCTCGAAATACGTCTTCTTTGCGGGATTGATACTCAAAACTGTTGCTGGCACCCACTTGAAGCGCCTGGATTAGCGAAAGCCTGACGGGCTTGTTGGGCTCTACCGCCAGCGCATGCAGATTACCGGAAAGCGTGGCCTCCGGGTAATTGGGCTCGGGCCAGTGGTCGATGGGCGTGAGCTGGTCCGTACCGAGCGAAGCCTCCGACGAATAGGCCAGGTTCTGCTGCTCCAGCAGACGACGGCGAAGAATATCGCTGGGCCGTTCCACGCTGAGGGGCTCGGTCTTTCCGAGCGCCTCCTCTTGTTTTCCGGCGATAATGATCGCCGCAATCCGGTCGGCCTCCTGACGATGCTGAACCGGGGTCCGGCACCCGGCAAGGAGCCAGGAAGTCGACAGCAGCACCGCCAGGCAGACATGGCCCCGGGACGGTTTCAATGTGACAGACTTCCTTCTTTTGGAGATTTGCCAAACAGGTCTCTCCGTGGAGACCTGTGTTCTGCACGTGCTAAAGAACATCATACCTTCCTAATACGCCCATCGCAGCGCAAATCCTGCTCGATCAGGATTCGCATTGCCCAAAATCGTTATTTTGAATGTTCCTTTTCACCCTTATTAGTGGTCGGAAACACCTTGCGGTAACAGAGAATACACTTCTTTCACTGCCAGCGCAAAGGATTTAGACGTCTTTGTCCGTGTGAATATTGCAGAAAATCGGGGAATGTCCGCTCTATCCGGCGAAATTCTGTTGCAAATCGGGCCGGATCGCTGTAAGTTCAGAGCCAGTCATAGACTGGCGGCGTAGCCAAGAGGCCTAAGGCGACGGTTTGCAAAACCGTTATTCGGCGGTTCGAATCCGCCCGCCGCCTGTTGTCCCGGAGGGGGCTGAATCTGACCATTACCGGGTAGGAACCTTTTCGGCAGAGGATCCTGTACTTTTGTCTGAAATGCGATTTGAAGGGCGGTTTGAACCATGAAAGTGAACGTTGGAAAGAGTGTCCTGGAGCTCGTCGAGGGCGATATTACCGAGATGGACACGGACGCTATCGTCAATGCGGCTAACGCCCAACTGGTTCTGGGCGGCGGGGTCGCCGGGGCTATACGAAGAAAAGGCGGGCCGGAAATCCAGGCCGAATGCAACAAAATCGGGGGCACGTTTGTGGGCGGGGCGGTCATCACGACCGCCGGAAAACTCAAGGCAAAACACGTCATTCATGCGGTCGGACCGCGTATGGGCGAGGGGGACGAGGATAGAAAGCTGAAAAACGCAACGCTGAATTCCCTCAAATTAGCCGATGAGCACGGTCTTGGGAGCATTTCTTTCCCGGCGATCAGCGCCGGCATTTTCGGATTTCCCATCGAGCGGTGCGCCGAGATCATGCTCGAAACCGCCATGGACTATCTGAACGGCCAGACCAGCCTGGAGAGGGTCGTTTTCTGCCTCTTCGGCCGGGACAGCTACGACGTCTTTGAAAAACGGCTTGAGAAGGACACCGCGCAATGAGGGCGATGATACTGGATCGACAAGCGCCGGTCGAGGAGAAGCCGCTGAGAATGGCTGATGTGCCGACGCCCACGCCGGACGATCATGAGGTTCTCGTTAAGGTTTCGGTCTGCGGCGCCTGTCATACGGACCTCGATGAGGTTGAAGGCCGGCTTGAACCGACATTATCGCCCATCGTGCCCGGCCACCAGGTCGTGGGGCACGTGATCGACAAGGGTAAGGCCGTGACGAAGTTCGAGATCGGCGAGAGGGTGGGCATCACCTGGCTGTTCTCCAGTTGCGGGCGGTGCGAATTCTGCCGGGCCGGCAGCGAAAATCTCTGCGAGCAGGCCCAATGGACCGGCAAGGACGCCCACGGCGGCTATGCCGAATTCACCGTCATCGGGGAGGATTTTGCGTATCCAATCCCGGATCGGTTTTCGGATTCACAAGCCGCTCCGTTGTTATGTGCCGGCGTCATTGGATATCGCACGCTCCGGCTGGCAGATATCACGGACGGCCAGAAGATCGGTCTGTTCGGCTTCGGGGCTTCGGCCCATATTGTGATTCAGATCATCCAGCACAAATTCCCTAACAGCCCCGTCTTCGTCTTTACGAAAACAGCTAAACACGCTGAGCTGGCCAATCGCCTCGGCGCGATCTGGACGGGTCTTTCCGGCGATCAGCCACCAGAGAAGCTGAACAAGATCATGGATTTCACCCCGGTCGGCGAGTGCGTCCGCGATGCGCTGAGCGTTCTGGAACGAGGCGGCCGGCTGGTGATAAACGCCATTCGCAAGGAAACGCCCGTTCCACCCCTCGATTATGCCGAATACCTCTGGCTCGAAAGAGAGATCAAGTCCGTGGCGAACGTGACGCGCGCAGATGCGGAGGAATTTCTGCCTTTAGCGGCCCGAATCCCTATCGTCCCGACCATCGAGGAATTCCCATTAGAGCAGGCCAACGAGGTGCTCTACTCGATCAAGCATTCCAGACTCCGCGCCGCCGCCGTGCTTAAAGTGCATTCGTGAGATGTGTAAGTCCCATCGAGTCCGTAGTGATGTTGGCGCGTCCCGCCCTATCGCGATTCCTTATCCGTTCAGAAATTCAGGGGGTCGAATCATACCATCGCTCTGCTAACAACGCTCAGCCTGGCATCCTGCCAAACCCGGAGCGATCCAGAGGGAGCGGCGGATTTGCTCGTGCTTGTTGAGGCTGTTGTTATGTGCGGATCGCACCATGGTACCAAGGTTGACTGCGATCCTGTAGAAACGTGTGTCTGCGAACCACACAGATCCTTAATCGCTTGGCTTGGAAAATATCGATGCACCAGCTAAATGCTCGTTAATCCTTTTGCAATAGTGATGACCTCATCGATCAAGCCGATTGCCTTGACGATGTTCTGTGCGGTTTGGACTTTCTTTCTGATGTTCGTGATCGATCTTTGCAGAGCGGCATTCGCCGTCTTGATGTCTTTGATGATTTTCGCAGCCTGTCCCTGCCATTCGTCCATGACCTGCCCCAACAATTTGTCGATTTGCCTCGTGAGGGCCTTTGATTTCTCCGCAACCTTCTTAGCCTCTTCTCCCGTTTCACCCCTCAGAAGTAATCGAACTTCTAAAATATTTGCCCTCTGTTTGGTCACCAGTAACCCTTGGATAAGCTCTTCTTTGCTGTCTGCTGGTATCATTTCGTCTATTCTCCGTTCCTCAAAAAAGTGATGCACAAATGGTCATAATCGACACAGTCGGATACGGTTACGGCGCACCGATCAGACGTTTTTTGATTTCGTCCGCCCTTTGTTGCACGATGTCGGCAGCAGCGCGCAGTTCTCGAGCGCTGGCCTTCTTTTTCTCAGCCTCTTCTTTCAGCGCCTTCGCAGCTTCTTCAAGTTCCTTCGCAACGCGCTCTTTGTCCTCATTGTCCGGGTCTGCATCCGCCTCTATCCGTGCATGTACTGCTGCGAGGTTAGCGGTTGCCGAACGCAACGCCGCGGCTTCGGCTTCCGCTTCCAGCGCGTCTGCCTGGGCGGAGGCTCTATCTGCCTTGGCTTGCGCACTTTCGGCTTTGTTTGCCGCCAGCGCCTGATCATATCCTGCCTGCAACCGCTTGCCGGTTTCCATCACGTTGATAATGGTTGACAGTTCCCGTTTGGGCTCGGCGACCGCCTTGGCCAGCTCTGCGTGTGCGGCAGGAATCTTGCCGTACGCCTGATGTAGCGCGTGCAGCGTTTTGATCTGTCGTATGTGATTGCGGTTCAGTGAAATCAGCTCGTCAATCGCTCTTTCCCGGGTGCTTTTAACAATGACTTTTCGAGCCAACACGAGATAGTCGGCCATGTACTCGTTCACCGTGGCTTGAGCAATGATGACCACCGCACGCTGCATTTCCTTTGCAAGGTTCGCCACGCCTGCTTGGTTCGCCTCAATGGCGTCTATCAGATCGTCTTTGCGCTCGGACTGGAGATACGCTTGTGTCGCGGCGATGGCGAGTTGCGAAAACAACGCGACGTCACTTTGCGCTTGCTCGCTCGGATCAGTATTCATCGTGCTCATCGCATTAAAGGCGTGGGCGTTGAGATCGGTCGCTAAATCATCAAAAGTCTCTTGCGACAGGAGCTCGGGATCGGCAAGTTGCAGGAGTAATTGTGAGTACGTGACTAACGAGCCAGTGACTTGATTTACGCCCATTTTGAATTGTTCCATCTTCAGGAACAGAGGTGCAGCTTTGAGGGTGAACGGCGTAGAAGGGTCCGTGGCGATCTGCATACTCTCCAGTAGTGATTCTTCCTCGCCTTCTCCTGCTCCTTCCTCTAACTCTGCAGCCAGCTCACGCTTGAATCGATTTTCCGACAACGGTACGAGGTCGGCGAGCGCCTTGTCTGAGCCCTGATTCAACTCCACCAATGATTGGGAAAAAGCCTGAAATGGCGCAACGGGTACGCTTGCACAACCGGCTGTGAGCAGTACGACGATGGCGGCCATCGTACGTTTTGTAGCCCCAGGTAGGTCGCGGGCGGCCCTCGGTCTATTAAACAGAGAGAGTATGCTACGCATCGATCATTCTCCTTGCATTGATCCCATGTGCTTTACTGCTGAATTGAGATGCCAATGCTGCTAGGCATTAGGTCCCTTTCTGTTGGCTTATTGATATTCCTGCCCTCTGGACCTCCCCTGGCTAAATTGTGGGAAAAGCCCCTAAGCCGGAAACGGACTTCCTTCGGTATTTCGCTTACTTTGGAAATGTTAACATGCCCGAGCCAGATGTCAACTGTGGTGATTCCGTATTTTGCTTGACACGATCCAGTTTTTTAGCTGATAATCCGGTCCGCTGAGAGCCATGGCGAGTACGATGCCACGATCAAAGAGGCATAAAGGGCCACGGGATTGCGTGTGAAGGAGGTTATGCCGGAAGAAAAAGATTTGAGGGGATTGAATTCACGGTCCGAATTTGTTAGTGTATGGGTGTCGGATTTGCTGTGCCGTGTAGGGGCGGCCCTGTGTGGTTGCCCAGTGCCCGCCCTGAGCTTGTCGAAGGGGCAGGCCGGCGGGCCTGCCTGCACTCGAAGAAGGGCAGTGTTCTCTGGGGAAGGCTCCGGTCATGGAGACGAAGTTTAATGTCTTCGAGGTTCTCCAAATAGCCGAAAAAATCGAGCACAACGGCGCCAAGTTCTACCTTCAGACGGCGGAATTGTTCGACGACCCGGACGTCCGAGATACGTGCTACGAACTGGCCACGTGGAAGGCCCGGCACGAGAAGATTCTCGCCCAAAGGCGAAAGCGCTTTTCTGAGAAGACCGGCGAATTCGGAACGTTCGATCCGGATAACTATATCTTGTCCAATCCCCACGTGATGGCAGGTTTGGCCGTCTTTGCGACAAAACCGGTCTCGCTGAAGGGACCGCACGAGCGAAAAGACAAGCGGGAAATATTCCGAGATGCGATCCGGCGGGCAAAAGAGGCCATCGTTTTCTATCGCGGATTGAAAGAATTTGCCCGCGACCCGGCCAGCGAGGAGACGATCGATACAATCATTAAGGAAGAAAACCGTCATATTCGATTGCTTACAGAGCAATTGGACCAGCGGTAATCACGCCGCCACGCAACCGGTGGGCTTGGACCAGCCCCTCCTGCGTCGGTGCGGCGCATCTCAAGAACGCCGGCAACTCATAGCAGTCGCAATGCACCGACAGACTCGGCATCGAGTCCGACGGGTAGATCTCTTTGGTTTCCTTCGACGGCCAGCATTCATGTCCTTTGGGCCTAAAAACTGGGATACCGGAACATATTTTTTCTGCAATAGTCTCCCAAAAAGTGGGTTTTCCGGTATATTTCGCAGATTCTCGTTAACTTATCGGCAGATGCGGCGTCTTACATATAGATGGTTTAGGGCAAACGGAGTCTGTCTATATCTGGTGAGGCTCTCATTTGGCTGTTGCCTCAGGATTTCGCGGTTATTGTGATTTTGATATGATACGGACCTCGGAGGAATAGAGTTGTATGTCTTGTCGGTTTCGGTTTGTGCCATTCGTGTGCTGGATACTCGGCGTCGCCGTCGTCTTGGGGATTGTCGGTGCATGTAGCACCCAACACTATAAGGCCGAAGCCGACAAGGAAGTCTATGAGATTATCGACGGCAAATGGCAGGACGGCTTCGGCAACAAATCCAACTACATCATCGGCGACAGTAACGTTCCGGCCTCACCAAACGACATAAAGATCGAGGCTGTTATCCCAGCTTCGGGTCCCATGAGTCTCGCCCAAGCCGTCGCCGTGGCGACCGCCCAAAACAGAAGCTACCAGAGACAGAAAGAAGACCTGTATTTGACGGCGCTGGATTTGACCCTGGCCCGGCACCAGTTCGCCCGGCAATGGTTCGGGACGGTGGACGCCCGCTACGTCCGAGACAGCGCTGATGAACAGGTCGGTTATGATGCGCGGACGGGTTTCAATCAGCTCTTGGCCGATGGGGCGCAAATCGGCACGAGTATCGCGATCGACTGGGCGCGTTTTCTGACGGGTGATCCACGTACTTCATTGGGTTCGGTTCTCAGCGCGAGCGTCACCCAGCCCCTGCTGCGCGGCCGGGGCCGTAAGATCGCCCAGGAAAATCTGACGCAGGCCGAGCGAGATGCCCTGTATCAGATACGCTCCTTCAACCGTTACCGCAAAACGTTTGTGGTTTCGATTGCCGATGCGTATTACCGCGTCTTGCAGCAGAGAGACGCTGTGACCAATGAAGAGAACAACTACAACAGCAGAGTCGAATCGAGGAAGCGTCTGGAGATGGAGGCGGTTGCGGGGCGCAAACCCAAATTTGAGGTCGACCAGGCAAGAGAGGGCGAACTCCGGGCACGGGACAGCTTAGTACGGGAGCGACAGAGATACGAACAACGGCTTGATCAGTTTAAGATTCTTCTGTCTTTGCCAACGAGCGCTGAAATCGAACTGGACCAAAACGAGTTGAAGGCATTGGAAACGACGGGTGTTACCAAGCCTGATTATGATTTGGATGCGGCGATTGAAACCGCCCTAACTCATCGATTGGATTTAGCGAACAGTGCCGATGTGGTTCAGGACATGGAGCGCAAGGTTGTCGTGGCCGCGGACAATCTCGGCGTGGAATTAAATCTTATCGGAAGCGCCGGTGTCAATTCTGCTCCAAAGACAAAGATTGAAAGGCTGCAATTTCAAAATGGTACTTATTCACTCGGTCTGGAAGCCGATTTGCCTCTGGACCGAAAAGCCGAACGGAATGCGTATCGGGAAGCGCTTATTGCATTGGAACAAAGGCGTCGAGCACATCGGGAGGATATTGATCTGGTTGAGCTGGATGTTCGTCAGGCGTATCGTGATCTATGGGAGGCCGCGGAGCGGTACGAAACTCAGAAAAACAGTCTGGAGCTGTCCGAAACTCGCGTCGAGAGCACCACGCTTTTATTACAGGCGGGTCGTGTGACCACACGCGATCTGCTGGAATCCCAGGATGCTTTGTTGGGAGCGCAAAACAATGTAACGGCTGTTTTAGTGGACTACGCCATCGCGAAATTGAGTTTTTTCCGGGATGTCGGCCTTTTGCAGGTTAAGCCGGATGGAATGTGGGATCAAGGCACCTCCGCGTCCCGGTTTGAGTCTGGCGACCTCTCGGCTAAGGCGGATCGAAGGCCGGAGCGACGCCGACTGGATTTTCGCGATTTTTTGAAGACAGAAAGAATTTTGGAGCAATTAAATCCCCCCCAACGAACCGGCCATGGGACGGACATGCGAATCGTTGGAAAGGGTGGTTGGGATCAATAATATGATCGAAGCAAGAAACGAAAGAAATCGAGACAGCATAATTAGACGTAAACCAAAAACTGCCAAACGAGTTCTTTTGATTCTTATCGGCCTTGTGGTGGTTGTTGCTGTGGGTGTGTTTGGGTTTTCGCGTTTTATGCCGGGTGGCTCGGGCACCTTGAATCCTGACAGCGGGGTGTTTGCCGTAAAGCGCGATGATTTGGTTATCAGCGTGACCGAGGGCGGCGACATAAAAGCGGTTAAGTCGGAACTCATTAGGTCCAAGGTTGAAGGTCGGCCGAGCATCGTCAACATCATACCCGAAGGCACGTACATTAAACCGGAAGATGTGAATAATCTGGTGTTGGTCGAGTTGGATTCTTCGAATCTGACCGAGCAATTGCCTCAGAGGCAAATTGACCTTTCCGCCGCCGAGGCCAGCGCGACCGAGGCGAAAGAGGCCTACGACATCCAGGTCAAGCAAAACGAAAGTGATATTACCGCCGCCGAGCTGAAGGAGAAGTTTGCCATGATGGACCTTCAGAAATATATCGGCGAAACGGTGGCGCAGAAGCTGGTAGAGCAGATCAACTCCGATCCGAATTCAGACATCGAGAGGTCCTTGCTCCTTGAGGACGTGAACGATCCGAATTCGGGCAGCGAAGCCTCCCAGAAGCTGCGAGAGCTTACCGGCGCGATCACGTTGTCCCAGGAGAACTTTGAGAAGGCCGCCTATACGTTGAAGTGGACGGAAGAGCTGTTCAAGAAAGAGTACGTGGCGGAAACGGAACTGAAGGAACACAGGCTACAGAGGACCCGTTATGGGATTGAGATGGAGAAGGCCAAAATCGCCTTGAGACTGTTCGAGCTTTATGAGTTTCCCAAACAGGTCGAGCAGCTCCTGAGCGACTATCATGAAGCCGGACTCGAGTTGGAACGGACCAAGGCTCGTGCGCGCTCCCAGCTTGCTCAGGCCGAGGCAAAACGTTCCGGCGCCGAGGCAACGCTATTACAGCAGCAGGAACGCTTGAAAAAGCTGAAGGAGCAACTTGCCGCCTGCACGATCAGGGCGCCTGCACCGGGCCAGGTCGTCTACTGGTCGAGTACGGAACGCTGGACGAGGATAAAGATCGAACAAGGCGCGGAGATACCCGAAGGCTACCGGATCATATCGATACCGGATACGTCCAAGATGAAGGTCGAGATTAAGGTTCACGAAACGTGGATCGATAATATCGAGCGGGGTCAAAAGGCCGAGATAACCATTGCGGCCTTTCCGGACCGGATCTTCACCGGCGAAGTGCTGAGTAAAGCGCCGTTGGCGGATCAATCAAATTTTTGGGAATCTGATGTCAAACGCTACGTGACGGATGTGAGCATCGACGGAACACATGATTTTCTCAAGACGGGTATGACGGGGAAAGTGACGGTTGTCATTGACAAGTTGGAGGATGTTCTCCATGTGCCGATACAGTCGGTCGTTACGGTGGATAAGAAAAAGGTCTGCTATGTTATGACGGGCAAGGGATCGGAAAAGCGAGAAGTCGAGACAGGCTTGTTTAATGACGATTTTGTGGAGATCAAAAGCGGCTTGACCGAGGGCGAGAAGGTTTTGCTGAATCCGCCGCGATGGACGGACTCGGAGCCGGCGAAAGAACAGGCGGAAACTGATTCAGAGCCGGTGAAAGATCAAAATGAACCTGAGCCGGAGCCGGCGATAGAACAAGAGGAAAAGACGGCATTGGATGATCAGCAATCTGATTGAGTATCTATGCGTTGGTTTACTATTAAAAGGACACTCAAGTTAGGCATCAAGAGCCTTTGGCTTCATCGGTTGCGGTCGGCATTGACGACGCTTGGTATCGTCTTTGGCGTTTGTTCGGTGATTGCCATGCTGGCGATCGGTGAGGGAGCCAGTCAGGCGACGCAGGAAGTCATCGCGCGACTGGGCAGCACCAATTTGATTATTGAAACGGTCGAGCCGCCGATGGAACGGGCTGATACGGGAGAGGATCAGCTTATTGTCGCCTTCGGCCTGACGTATAAGGACGCTGAGTCGATTCGTAATACAATACCTGATGTGGATGTGATCGTACCCATTCGTGAGATCAACCAGGAAGCCCTCCATCTTCATCGGCAGGCCCCCGTCAAGGTTGTGGGCACGATCCCCTGGTACACGGAAGTCTCGCCCCTTCATGTGATCAGCGGACGGTTTTTAAGCAGTATTGATTTCCATATGCAACGGACGGTGTGCGTTATTGATGAGCAGATTGTCCAGGAACTGTTTGCATTCGATAATCCCATCGGCAAAGATATTCAAGTCAAGGGCGATTTTTATCGGGTTGTCGGCGTAACGGGGACACCGCCATTGAGCCAATCGGCAAATGGCTTTGGCGATGTCATGCCGGCCGAGATGACTTCGGATAGCTCAGCTACAGGTAACGTCTATGTGCCCTTGTCAACGGCCAAAAGCCGGTTCAGCGAGTTGAACCTGAGCTATAGCGGCGGCAGAGAAACAAGACAGAAGGTGGAGCTGCAAAAAATCACCGTAAAGGTGCGCTCGCGCGAGCAGGTATTGCCGGTGCGCAATATTATCGATGCACTTCTTGCGCGACTTCACGATGAAGAGAAGGATTACCGGATCATCGTTCCGCTGGAACTGTTGCGCGAGGCCAAACAAACCCAGCGTATCTTCAGTATCGTCTTGGGATCAATCGCTGCCATTTCGCTTCTGGTGGGCGGCATTGGCATTATGAATATCATGCTGTCCACGGTCAGTGAGCGGACACGTGAGATTGGCATACGCCGTGCCCTCGGCGCCAAGAAACGCGATATCATCGTTCAATTCCTTTCAGAAACGCTTATCTTGACACTGTCCGGAGGGCTCCTGGGGATCATCCTGGGTTCTTCGATACCGTACTTCGTGACATATTTTGGTCATATGCCCACGGTGATTACGGGGAGTTCCTTGGTGTTGTCCTTTGGTATCAGCGCTTTGGTTGGTGTCATTTTTGGTCTGTATCCGGCCTATCGAGCCGCCAATATGGACCCGATTGAATCGCTTCGGCATGAATAGCTGTTCGTCGGCAATTCTCTTTGGAACAAGCCATACCTGAGCAGCACGAATCGCGATAGTGTCCGCAAATGTGGAAGGACCAGCAAATCCATAAAAAGCGTTACACGCGGTATCTCCGCGGGCACTACCCCGTAGAAAGACATCCTGGGCAGGTATGTTGAGTATACAGAGTATCGATCAAGCCCCTGTTTTCTGCAACCCTCTCCTCCAAGCAGGGGCTTTCTTCCTGGGGTTGCTTCGAGTGCCTTTGCAGCAAGGCCGGCTCCCGTTCGAAGCAAAGTCTGCGAGGCAGTTTGCTGCCGGCCGATGATGTTTCGCAGGACTGTTTGCCTGGCACGCGCCGGATCAGGGAGCTGCTTCCAAAGAGATTGCGCGAACTCGGCCTTTGATAAGTGCCTCTTTTGTGGTAAGATAGGGTCTGGGCATCTTGCACAAAGAGGTGCAGGACCCGAGGCGTTTGGCCGGCATCGCCTGCTGCGAGCATAAGCGTGTCGCGGCTTCTATATCCCGGCGGCCACTCGGGGCCGTTGGATTCTTGGACAGGCCGGCCGGAATTCTGTGAGACCGTCCGTAAACCGGCAGAATTGCGAAAAAACGTTATATTTTGTGCGCATGGTGGCACTTAGATGCGGTTTGTGTGTGTGATAGTGGTGTGAGGAGCTCGGTATGGATCAGAAGTTGGATCAGATCGAACTGATCAGGCGGGCTCAGTGCGGCGATAGGCAGTGCCTCGAGCAGTTGGCGACCCAGGCGAGAGAGCGCCTGCATACGTATGTCTATCGTCTCACTCAGCAGGACGAATTGACGCAAGAGATTGTACAGGAGAGCTTGTTTGAAATGTGCAAGGTATTAGGCAAATTGAAAAGAGCGGACCGGTTCTGGCCCTGGCTGCACGGTATTGCCACCAACAAGCTTCGGCGTTATTACAGAACTGAGCGAACGCAGCGTAATCTGGCGGACTCCAGCGCGACGCGAAAAGGCTCGTTGCGAGACCGGCAAGAAGGGCTGGAGAAGCTGGTTGGCGATGAACTAAAACAGATCGTTTGGTCCGCGATGCAGAAGCTCAGGACGCGGTACAAGGCCGTCCTGATTATGCGCTGCTATGACGGGATGGCCTATTCGGATATTGCCGAGTCGTTGGGTTGCAGCGAGTTCAGCACGCGCATGCTGTTTTTGCGCGCGAAAAGGTCTTTGCAGCGTGAGCTCTCGCGCAACGGCTTTAGCAAAGGTACTCTGCTGGCCGCTCTGGTGCTGTTCGGCAAGATGACGGCTCCAAGCAAGGCCGCAGCGGCCCAGGTTTCTATCTCGGCGGCTGCGATGAAGGTCGGCGCGGCGGCCGGAATCGCCGGGCTGGCAACCACGAAAACAGCCATTGTCTCCCTAACCGCCGCCGGCGCGTTGACTGCCGGTACGATCGTGACGACCTCGAAGCCCTGGCGGGGGACCGAAGGCCCCAGTCCTGCGCCTTCGGGCACTCAAGTAGCCGGCCAGTTCGGCCAGGATAATGTCGCCAAAGAAAAGTACTGGTATTACTTCCCCCAGGGGCCCGCTGGACCTCTGATGCTCCGAGGAGAGTCGGAGACGGCCGGCGGTGGGCTGGCCAGGCAGATCCTTCAAAATGATCGCGCCAACTACTGCTACAGCAATAATTGTGTCAATATCAACAACCATCGTATGTGGGCGGACGATCTGAGCGTGCTCAAGGTTCCCACGGATGACGCCAGGATGATCGACTTTATCTGTCAGATCGAGGGGATGCCCAACAACGTGGATCGAGTGACGGCAAGGGGCAGAGGCCTGGTGGTGGTGGCCGAGCGCGACGAGGCCAGTGACGGCGCGCGACCGTGGGCAATCCGGCATTACAATGTTTTGGACGAAGATTACTTCCAGGGTGACTGGCCGGCGATGGCCAAGATCGCGGATAACCGTGACGAGATGCACGCGCGGGGCTGGACTTACTTTCGAGTCTCGGGTCAGATCAACGGCCAGGGCGTTTTCGGGACGGGAAGAATACCGTTTGTTTACTCCAGAAGCGCCCGATATAGCCCTTGGCTGAAACTGCAAGTTGGATCCCTGACGGTCGCAGACACGTCCCGCGGTGCCTACGTTCGGCAATTTGGCTCCGATCAGGCCGGGACGTATAGAGCGGGGAGCTTCTTCAAGGGTTTGCTCAGGCCGTGGGCCGGATTCCACACGATCGATACGGTGCGCCGGGATGCGGCTGAGCAGCGCATTCCGTTCGAGACAAGACACACACCGGGCAGTGAGATCGCTGAGCTCGAACTCGATTGCCAAAAGGTTAGACTTCTTTATAAGATCGATCTGGAAGCAGACGTGATCGACGAAATCACCTTCTCCACCGACCAGGGCGTGGTAGGGAATCTGAAGTTCTCGTATCTTCAATCAATAGATGGTGTACGTGGGGAATTTATATCTCCGGGCGGACCCAGACAACGGACGGATCCACAGGGTAGTTCAGGCCTGCTATGGCTCATTGAGCTGGTTGAGGGTTCCCTTGGATAGATCAGCGGCATCGGTGCGTGCACACACTGGTCCCGCCAAATCCGATTGTCCTGTGTCGGCAGGACGAAAGAGGAGGATATTAATGGACAGCAGGGAGACCATTTGTTGTTTGCCCTGTAGCCTACGCCGAGGATTCGAGCGAGGGTGGGGGACTCTCGTTTGGTTGTGTAGAAGAGTGACGTAGATGAGACTGCCTGGCACACGCTGGTTTTGGTCTACTCCCGCTGTTCTGTCGGTAGTAGCCATCTGCCTGGTCCCGAGTCGGCTCGAGGCTGATTGGACCTACGAATACCAGGAAGATTTCAGCACGGACAAGGCGGAGGAGACCGACAACTACTTTCACTCTCTTTTCTGGCCCCAGGGAGCCTATCCTCCGCCGGAGCCCTATCTATACTATCAGGACGCCGGACCGCAGCGAGAACTGGGCTTCGGAGGCCACCACGACGAGCCGGCTTCCCTGAGCTACTGTTTTCCCATCGGCTCGGCCCGGCCGGACAGGGCGGTCAGCGGAAGCCTGCGCATTGCTGTCCGCAAGCCGTCCGGCGCCGCCGCTTCAGGCTACCTGCTCTACCGTTTCTCGCCCGATGGGTTCAGGTGGTCGTCGGCGCGAGAGCTTGGCCCCGGGACCAACGACATTTGGATCGAGTCGGTGCGAGGCACCTGCTATATTACCTTTTTAGGAATTGGGGTGCTGATTGATGATCTCAATGTGGATCTGTATGAGTATTCCGCCACCATCCACGTGCCGGGGGACGCGGGCACGATCCAGAGAGCCATTGATTCGGCCCGATCCGGCGACGTCGTGGAGGTGGCTCCGGATACCTACACCGGCAGCGAAAACTGGGATATCGACTTTCGAGGCAAGTCGATCACCGTGCGCAGCACCGCCGGGCCGGCCCAAACGATCATTGACTTGGGAGGAAGCGGCCACAGGGGCTTCTATTTCCACACCGGAGAGGGGCCGGACTCCGTTCTGAGAGGGTTTACAATCAGAAACGGTCTCATACCGGGCTCCGAGATTCCATCGGACAATGTAAGCTGGAGCTCGAGCCCAAGCCATCCGATCGGGGGTGGGATATACTGCGAATTCAGCAGCCCAAGCATTATTGATTGTGTGATAAGCCGATGTGCGGCAGAAGTGGGAGGCGGGATCGGGTGTGTCTATAGCGACCCGACGATCATTGACTGTACCATCGAACAGTGCCGCGCCGGCGGCGAGGGGCCGGCGGGATCCGGCGGCTACGGGGCCGGCGTTGGTGTCATCAGAGATTCCAATGCGACAATGATTAACTGCCTGATCGAGGACAACACGGGTTACCACGACAGTCTCGGTGGCGGGGTCTATTGTTGGCAGGGCGAAGTCTTCCTGGCCGGCTGCACGGTGTCCTCCAACGGCGCGTCGGGCAATATCACAGGCGGTGGCATCTACTGCGGCGGCTCTTCTTCCGAGCTCGCTTTGCGCAACTGCATCATTTCGAGGAATACGGCCGAGAAAGGCGGCGGCATCTTCATCGGCTCGGCCCCCGCGTCCTCATCAGACAATATCCGCGAGTCCGTGAGCATTGTCAATTGCACCATTGCCAACAACGATCTCCCGCCAAGCAAGTTGGGCACCGGGGGAGGAATTCACTCGGTCAGCAGTGATATTGCCATCCGAAACAGTATTGTCTGGG
>Ga0209427_10003487_pt1 | contig 18437 bp, 13 predicted proteins | sample DeeMarSWOR136_30_FD_187465 | JGI IMG/M metagenome (GOLD analysis project Ga0209427, IMG submission 187465) | Marine sediment microbial communities from White Oak River estuary, North Carolina - WOR-1-36_30 (SPAdes) (version 2) | ecosystem: Environmental > Aquatic > Marine > Intertidal zone >...
ACCTTGCCAAGTATCTTATCCAGGTCTGCCACACGGGGGCGTTCCAGCTGTTCTGCCCGTTGGTCCATGACTTCCTTCCAATTTTTTATAGTTATAATTCAACGTACATTTGAAATTTTATTTAAGCTTAGTCTTTTCTTTAATGCCACGACCGTCCCCAGCATTAACAGGATTGAACCTACCCAGAGGATACCCATGAAAGGTTTTTTACTAATTTCGATTATCAGCTGCTCCTTATCTTCTTCATTCAATGTATTACGGGTATCTAGATCACGAAATATTAAATCTATGCGCTTCTCATCAGCATTTAATCCGGCCAGGATTATAGAAGGATGATTGTGAGTCGCATCATTTTTTTGCAGGGGCAAAAATGCTGGTTCCATCTCTCTGCCCTGATCCCCCATTAAAAGAGCGGGCTTTACAACATACTTGGTATCATCTTTGACCAATTCCAGAACCGCGCCTACTTTAAAATGTGTTCCAGACTCATGATTACCCATCTCAAAGCCAGTGAAAGTAATATCATATCCAGCAAATATCTTGCGCTCTCCTTTAACCAGGGACAGAGCTGAACCATGATCATGGGACGAAATATTTCTGCGTTCTAACGGTGAAATATACAGATCGGAAATAAAGCCTGCTGATATATAGGGTTCGCGCATCATTTCATTATTTCTGGTAGGGTACAATCTGGGTGTAGCGATAAATTCGTCCTTTCCATCGGAAACATAAATATGAGCGATATTTTTTCCATCTGATTTCTGTTCATACTCACGAAAGATTAATTGATAACCCAGCACATCGCTTGGTGTGTTTTTATCAAGTATGATACGCTCACTTACCGAAAAATTTCCAGAAACTATAATACCAATAAAAATAATCCCCACACCGAAATGTGCCAGAGGAGCGGCTATATTGTACCATTTAACGCGCCATTGGCGAATAAGTGTTATGATATTGCTCCAGATAGCAAACGCTGCGCTAAACACGAAGATGATGAGTAAAGGATCCGATAATCCCGCTAAAAAGACCATCAACGTTGAAAGAATAGCGAGAACTATTGGTATTAATATCCAACTCAGGGCAGATCTATTCTGTTTCTCTGTCCAATAAAGAAACGGCGTTATTCCAAGCAGCAAAGCTATTAAAATACCAACTGGTAGATTTACCTTATCATAAAATGAGATGTCTACTTGCGAAGGATTGCCCAATAAACCCGTAATTATGGGTGAGGAAGTACCAATAAATATTAAAAAAGCCGATGCGGCGAATACCCACAAACTTGCGGTGAGGGCATTCTCTCTATTGATTTTAGACCAGTCGATAGCTTTTTGCTTAATATCCTTCACTCTCTTGAAAAATATAGTTAGGCTAAATATCAATGTTACGGCCATAAAGACGATTAAAATAGAATTTATACCCAATTCTTGAAACGAATGTACAGAAAAATCTGCAAGGACACCGCTACGCGTAAGAAACGTCGCGTAAAGCACCAGGTTAAATGATAAAAGAGCGAAAATATAATTTGTCTTAACTAAAGCGCCGTTTCTCTTTTGTACGATTAAACCATGAAGCAGTGCCAGAATAGTTAACCAGGGAATAAGGGATGAATTCTCTACAGGGTCCCATCCCCAGTAGCCACCCCAGCCCAAAGTCTCATAAGCCCAAAAGGCACCTATGATAATACCCGCACCAAGTGTTAAGGAGGAGAATATGGTCCAGGGAAAGGCTTGATTGATCCAGTCATTATATTTTTTTTGAACCAGTGCAGCCAGCGAAAAAACAAGGGGAAAGGTTATTGCTGCATAGCCAACAAATAGAATGGGTGGATGGATGATCATCCAGAAATTTTGCAATAACGGATTTAATCCGGCCCCGTCTCGCGGTATTTGAGCAAAAATTTCAAAGGGACTGGCTTTAATTAAAATTAATAAAAAGAAAACCATGATCAGATTCAGAAAAAACATCGCGTAGTTTTCAAATTGTGCCGCACTTCTCTTAAGGATTAAACCCATAAGTGCTGTGAAGAATGCCCACAACAAGAAAGAACCTTGCTGACCAGCCCAGAATGCTGATATCAGCAATCCCAATGGAAGCTCTTTAGAACTATATTGGTAGACATATTTAACCTGAAACTGATGTGTTATAAACAGATAAAATAAATATATGGACGCTGCGGTAATGAACAGCACCATCAAATTGTAACTCAAGCGCGCAAATCTTATTTTGGAGGTATCCTCCTCCTTTTTCTTGTGCTTTGAGCCGTTATGAGTGACTCTGCTGTTAAGATAATAAAAAATAGCAGAAACTACTGCCGCTACAAATGCTAAATTAATCAGCACTAGACCGAATTTCATCTATTTCCTCCAATTATTGCTATGCGAGCATCGTGACGGATGCTCCTACATTATATACCAAATTTTTGTTGGTTCCGGTTATTGTTTGGGCATCCTGCCGGATGCCCCTACGTAATAAACATATTTCTTTATTATATTATTCTGCATTTTTATATAAAACATGAAATTTATGAAATTTTAACCCAGAATCAAAACACTTCACCATCTAACTTTTGCGTTATTTTTTATAATTGCTGTAACTTTTTCTACATATTATCATCAAAAATAGAAAATTCACTGGGATGTCCGAGAGAATATTCATATTTATTTACTTCTCCGGGGCTTTTCGGATTAATTATCAAATAAATTAAATAAAATAGATAAACTGGAGGATTCATGACACAGCAACTAACTAAACAGGATTTTTTAGAAAAAGTATTTAATTATGAACAAAATACGGAATGGAAATACGAAGGTGACCTGCCCTGTATTATAGATTTTTGGGCTGATTGGTGCCAACCTTGTCATATGGTTGCACCTGTATTGGAAGAACTGGCTGAGGAGTACCAGGGCAAACTGCATATATATAAAGTGAATACAGAACAGGAACAAGAGCTGGCAGCCGCTTTTGGCATTCGCAGTATCCCGTCACTGTTATTCATTCCCAAAGATGACAAACCCCAAATGGCAGCAGGTGCTTTACCTAAAGAAACATTTAAAAAGATTATCGAAGACGTTTTAAAGGTAGCACCGGTTATTAAAAATTAATCTTGCTACTTTAAAATTTTTCACACAGAAAAGAAAAGATCCCGGGAGTGTACCCGGGATCTTTTCTTTTCTGTTAAATAACTTTTACCACAGAGCTAGAACTGAAGTGTTCCCTCAATATATTGAAATCTGACCACCGCGATACCCGCATCTTGTCCTGAAAAATCAGTCTTTATAAATTCAAGTTTGGCATGGTTTCCGTTTGCGGTTTTTATGATATAAACATAAGGATTTGCGCTTAATGTATGGGTCATAAAATCATAGGTATACCAGCTATCGCCAATCGCACCACCATTATTTACATCGTCTTGCATATATCCTGTCTCGGGAGCTGCATCGATACTATCAAATACGGAATCATGCAATAATTGGGCACCTGCCTGACCAGGGCCGCTGCTTCCTCCATTAAGAAAAATAGTTACAAATTCTGTTTTTATATCCCATGATATGGAGCTTTGTTCATCGCTTACCGCAACAAGATTTGATGCATTAAAACTAAAATAGGTGGTTTGTGAACTGGAGAGCGGCAACTTAAATAACTGAACGCGTCCGTTTGAAGGTAGGAATTCGGGTGCACTAGGTGAGTTTATCTTTTCGAATTGAATTTTTAGCTCACCATCTGTGCGGCTGGTAAAATTGGATTCTGTAATTCTGAATTTATAATAATCATCATTTACGGCCTTAATTACATAAAAAACATCCAGGGGATTCACAGTATGCGTTGAAAAATCATAATAATACCAATTTTCACCAATAACATAGTCCATCTGGGTATCTGTATCATACATCACACTGGGTGCCGTTTTCAGATCGTTATATTCCAAATTCTCAACCCTGGTTGCAAAAACATTGCCCGGAGCTGTGGAACCACCGTTTAATTTGACACGGGTCAAATTATCAATAGCGATATCCCAGTCAGATTGTAACAAGTTATCGCTGACATCCATGGTTTGTGTCTGATTCAGGTTAATATAATAGGTTTCTCCGGCTGTTACGGAAAGACTTAACGTTTCCGTTTCCTTTTCGCTGCTAATGGGATCATTCTCATTTTTACTGCAACCCTGCATAATCACAAAAGCGACCATTACAAATGAAATTAAAAAGTACCTCATAACAAATTCTCCTTATTTTATTTATTTAATTAATAGCTATTCCAAAGTATATCAATCTGCCTGGTAAGGCTACATAATTGCGATTTTGATAATCAAATATGTTATCTACACCAGCAAAAATAGACAGGGGATTATAAATTCTCTGTTGGACTCTAGTATACCACGTTGCATACCAGGGTGCTGTGGTTTTTTCACCCTGGAAGTTGACGAATAATCGATCACCGATATAGCGCCAGCGTAAGTTTCCTGAGAATCCCAGTCGTTCAAAATCCCAATCAAATTTAATCCGAGCGGTATGTTTGGGTCGGTTAAAAAAAGGTTCGTTATCCTTAAGATCTTTTGTATCCAGAAACATATAGCCGGCAGTGACTCTGTAATATTTTAAGAATCGTAAAATCACATCTGCTTCCAAACCCCGTGTAAAAGCTTGCGCTAAATTATCATAGGTGTAATATTGTACCCCGTTTTCATCGACTTTTAAAAAGATACTGCTTATCATATCCTGGAGATAGTTATAGAAAAAATTTAATTTTATAATTCGACTGTTCGAGAAATGATATTCCGTTCCAAAATTAACACTGGTTGAGGTTTCCGGCTTGAGACTTTGATTGCCGTAAGCAACATAAGGTTGAGAGGTCAATCCGGAATGATCAAGTACCAAAAACATTTCTACAAAATCAGGTGCTCGGAATCCTTTGCTAAAGGAAGCTCTAAAACGCAATTTTTCAGTGGGCTTATACAGCAGGCCAATTTTCGGTGACCAATGCAAATCAAACTGGGAATGATAATCGGCACGTATTCCCAGGTTAAATTCTATCCGCTTATAAAATATTTCATCCTGAACATAAAATGAATAATTATTTACAGCTTTATTACCATCTTGAATTCGATTGGTTTGTAGACGGTTATCACTAAGTTCACCTCCAGTGGTGATAATATGATTTGCCAGTACACGATTATAAATGCATTCACCGCGTGTCAGCTTTTCCAGGTTACGTACTTGTACCGGCTCGCGGTCGATATTTTTTAAATATTGTGTATGATACAATCGAAATTTGAAGTTTGAATGATCTTTCAACTTCCATTCATTACCCAAATTGAAATACCAATTTTTAGTGTCGGTTATTCTATTTCCACCATCGAATCCTTCCTGGCGTTGTGTAAAATACTCACCGCTGGCCTGCAAAGAATAAGATTCTGAAATCGTATGCTTAATTTTTCCGAATAGGTTGAAATTACTGAAATCATCGGCAGTCGTATTTTGTGTACTGGGATCGAGATCATAACCATTTGCGCTGTGATGCTCTGCAGAAAATATCATGTTGGTATGATCTCTGGCTCCTGACAGATCAACTTTTCCATTTTTAGCATTAAAAGTACCAACATTAAAATTGCCAGCATAGTTTAAACGCTCATCCGGAGTTTTGGTAATGATGTTGATCACCCCACCAACTGCTTCACTGCCATAGAGGGCTGAGGCAGCTCCTTTCACAATTTCAATGCGCTCGATATTCTGGATTGATAGACGAGATAAGTCCAGTTTACCGGCAATCCGACCAATAATCGGAGCACCGTCTACCAGAACCAATGTATGGTTATCATCAAGACCCTGAAGTTGTGCACTTAACAATCCCCCTCTTGCGCCATCCTGGGTTATAACGATGCCCGCTCTTTCCTCTAATACTTCACCTACATTTTCAGCCCCCAAATTTTGTATTTCATTGGCATGAATCACTTCTGTTGCAACCGGACTGTCTTTAATCAATCTACTGGTTCGTGTACCGGTAATTACAATACTCTGCCCTTCCAATATTTCTTCCTCAAGGGTAATATGGCATTGAACCTGTTCTTGTGTCCCAATTGTTATCTTGATATCTTCTGTTTTTTTATATCCTACGAACTGCACGTCTATTTCATATTGACCCGCCGGCACATTTGTAATGGAAAATTTTCCCTGATAATTTGTCGCAGCACCCAGGTTTGTATCTATAAGAAATACATTGGCACCAATCACAGGTGATCCGTTGAGATTAGATCTTACCGTACCAATTATCTCTCCTGACTTGCTAACTCCAAATAAGAAAATATATATCAGAATAATTCTTATTATTTGCATTAAGCTCTCCCAAGTATAAATCGATATTAGCGTACAATTGTCATGCCAAAATGAAGTAAATTCAATAAATTGTATTAAATACAACATATTGTGTAAATTTTCCGGGAAATAAAAACTGGATTTTTGCAGTTATGATGTATATGGCTTTTCAAATTGAAACAGGTCTATTTAATAATGAAACATGGGAATTGTAACTATGGTATTATGGTTGATTAAGATTGTATCTCCTTTAAGCTATCTCGTGTCCAGTTATTTTTATTTACGGTATTTTATAAACAGAGGGGAGAGCGACAAGACATGGGCCAAGATAACTGATACGATGGCTATTTTGTTACACGGTTTATTACTCATACTTCTATCTTTACACACCGGGCATTTACCGTTAGCCGAGCCATTTCAGGCATTAACCACATTTATGTTTTTTTTCGCCACTTTGAATAAATTATTAATAGTAAATAAAAAAGAATATTCCTTGGGCGTCTTTCATAGTTTCATCTTATTTATTTTTCAATTAATATCAATGCTTTTTATTGAAGTGCATGCCCCTTTACCTGATATATTAAAAAATATCTTCTTTGAAGTGCATGTTATTTTTAATCTCGTTGGCTATGCTTCTTTTTCTTCTGCTTTTTTAACCGGAATAATGTATGTGCTGTTATTCCATGAAATTAAAGGTAGAAAATTAGGTTATTTTTATGACCGATTACCCTCGCTTGGCTATCTTGAGAAATTAAATTTCAGAGCAATATTGATCGGTTTTATTTTCAATACCATCGGGATTGTGTTGGGTGCTTGTACAGGCAAAACAGCCTGGGGTACTTACTGGGCCTGGGATCCAAAATTGATTGCAGTTGTGATTGCCTGGATAACTTATGCCATGGCTATTATCGGTAAAATCAATTTTCACTGGAAAGGCAAGCGCCTTGCTTATTTGAGCATGATCGGATTCACATGGATAATCTTTTCCATGCTAATTATAAACGTTTACTTTTCAAAAATTCATTCATTCAATTAAATTATGAACCTTATAGCTTTTACCTTAAAAAATAGAAAATCATTTTCTGACAGTAATAGCGAACTTATCGCAAATCTATATGAACGTCTGCGCAAAGGTCCTGCAGAAGAGGTCTTGGTTATCAGGCATGATAAACTGTTAGACATTTTTGCTATCTGTCCCAATGACGCCGATTTGGAACAACATATTATTGAATCAGTTAGAGAAGCGCTTAATATCTCAAAAATAAATATTGAAAAAAAATATTTACGAAATGAAGCGTTACATTACTTTTTCAATTTAATCAGCGGTAAATACGAAAAATTAATTGGTGAAACGGCGATCTTGATCAAAATCAAAGAGGAATTTAATTTAGCGATGGATTTTGACGCTACCGGCCCTATTATAACCCGGTTATATCGCCAGGGCATCGAATTCAGTCAAGAGCTTAATCAGAGTCCGGAATTAAAAAAGTACTTTATCACGAGAAGAGAAGCCGTTATCGATATCTCACGTAAGATATCTGAGAATATCGGTCATTTTCAAGTTCTCTTTCTGGCTCAGGAAAAGGAAAAAATTGAACCATTTATTCAGGCCTTTAAGAGCTCGTCGCTTGATAAATTTTTGATTTTTGCCCCAAAGTTTATCACCGGTTATGAAATCTCCTCCGAGCTGGGCTGTACACCTGTTGAAAGCGATCAATTGCAGCATTATTTAAGCAGTGATACCATTATTATAGATATGGAAAAAAACCCGCGTCAGATCCGGCGTTTTCTCTTCCCGGTCATAAAAAAGAACCGAGATAATTTATACATCTATTTTAAATATTACGTACATCCTACTTTTAACGGAGATGCGAAACTCCCCAATCTGTTTATTCAGACCATCGATCAAATAGATGATCTGATTGAACTTCATGTGCAAAAAAGAAAAGAATTCTTTGCCACATTAAATAAAAGTATTGATAAAGAGATACAAAAATTCTATACCTGGTTATATTCCGATGATAGGTATATTTTTAACGGGATAGTGTCACGCGACCGCAGTATGCAGAAGACTTTCGAGCTTATCAGGCGCATTGCCTCCTCCAATATCAATGTTTTAATTAGTGGAGCGACAGGTACTGGTAAGGAACTTGTAGCTCAGGCTATCCATCAAAACAGTAGCAGAAATAAAGGCAGATTTATCGCCGTTAATTGCAGTGCCATTCCGGAGACGCTGCTAGAAGCCGAATTATTTGGCTATGAGAAAGGTTCCTTTACCGGTGCAGTGCAGATGAAGAAAGGTCTAGTGGAGTTGGCCTCAGGGGGAACCCTGTTCCTCGATGAGATAGGTGACATTCCCCATCTGATTCAAATTAAACTACTGCGGGTACTTCATGAAAGAGAAATTATGCGTATCGGTAATCCCAATCCTATTAAGGTGGATGTTCGTATCATTGCTGCTACCAACCACAATCTGGAAAACCTCATCGAACAAGGGAAATTCCGCCTGGATCTGTACTATCGTGTCAATACAGTTCAGATACATCTCCCCCCTTTAACCCAGCGCTCCAGCGATATTATATTATTGACCCAATACTTTATCGATAAGTTCAATAAACTGCATGGCAAGACGGTTAATTCAATATCCCGGGAAGTAAAAAATTGTCTTCTTAACTATAGCTGGCCAGGAAATATTCGAGAATTAGAGAATATAATTGAACGTGCTGTCGCCGTAGCGCTTGTGAACCAGATCACATTAACCGATCTACCTGCCCGATTGCAGAAATACAGGTCCAAGCCAGCAACTTCTCAAGAGCAATCCAAAACCAGAGCTTCTTCGTTGAAGGAAAAAGAAGCAGCATATATCCAGGAACTACTACAGCAAGAAAATATGAATTATAGTAAAGTAGCCCAACTGTTAGGAATAGGCAGAACCACATTATGGCGAAAAATGAAAGAATATGACATCACAACACAGAGAAAATAATCAGTCTATATAAATTGATAATTATTGCTTGTAAGGAAATGAAAATGTTGAAAAAGGTTTACTATTTAATCCTTTTACTGTTCATCGGTCAATTACTATTCTCCTGCAAAGTAACGTGGCATGGTAAACACGAGATCCGGGCTGTATGGATGTCGCGCTTTGAATACGCTCAAGACAAAAGCACAGAGGAGTCTCAAAGATATATCACTGAAATGTTTAAGAATTTTCATAGTGCTGGTATAAATATAATTATCTTTCAGGTTCGCGGCAGTGGCGATGCCTTTTACCAATCAGAATTTGAACCCTGGTCCAACATGCTCAGTGATTCAATCGGTGTTGATCCCGGTTGGGATCCTCTTCAGCTGGGAGTTGAAACAGCACACGATCTGGGATTGGAATTACATGCCTGGATCAACACCTTTCCAGCCTGGCGTGCCGGCGAAGCACCGCCCGAAAAATCACAACCATTACATCCCTATTTAGCACATCCGGAATGGGTGGTGTGTGATAGCGCCGGACAACCCATGCAACCTGAGGAAGGCTATATATGTTTTAGCCCTGGTATACCTGCGGTTCAGGAACACATCATAAATGTCGCAGTAGATATTGTTCATAAATACGATATCGATGGCCTACATTTTGATTACATTCGCTATCCAGAGGATTCCGATTCTCTTGGATATTCTAATGATTCGATAAGTGTACTAAGAGCCGCATCTTTAGAAGGAAATCCCGGCCAGTATGACTGGCTAATCTGGCAACGGGAGCAGGTAAATGAATTTGTACAAAAAGCATATAACCGTATCACCGAAGAGAAGCCGTGGTTAAAAGTCTCCGCAGCAGTTATCGGTCATCATTACAGTTCTGGCTGGAACGGCTATCATGATGTCTATCAAGATGCACGCCGTTGGTTGGCCAGCGGTAAAATGGATCTCGTCTTCCCCATGACTTATAACCGTATTGGACATCCCACGGCAGCTTATGAACAGGCCCTTTCTCAATGGAAAGAAATGATTCATCTCGGCAGATACATCATACCAGGTATCGCAAGCTATAAAGTTAATCGAGACTATTCCTGGGGAGAGGTATGGGATCAAATTGAACTGATTCGCAGCGAAGGATTTCCAGGAATGGTATTTTTTTCAAGCCAGACAATATCCCGGAAGATACATGAATTATATGAAAAACATTACATTACACCAGCTCTTGTTCCTCCCATGGCCTGGAAAAAAAATGTACCTGAAGTTGTTCCCGATAGTATGCAGTTGACTATACATAATGATTCACTGTTCTTTAAATGGTCACAAAACGAAGATGTCTTTAAATATGTGTTATACAATAATTCATATATTGATGATGTGGCGAATATGATCGCTATTCTTCCCGGAAAGCAAACCATGTTCCAGATGCACAATGGAGAAAAAACAGGTCCGTTTTATCTAACTGCCATTAACAGGATTGGGATTGAAAGTAAGCCTTTTGCCTTTATGCCTCTTCTTACCGGCACAACAAGCAATAATTGAGGTTGGTTAAAAATAATATTGATCTGTATGACTATTTTGTTGCCTCATTAACTCACTACATTTATATTTATCTACAAATATTGTACCCGGATACTGGTATTCGGAAAGGATACAATTTTGTCAAAGGTGATCCTTGGTGTTCATGGCCTGGGAAATAAACCACCTAAAGAACTTTTACAGGATTGGTGGAAGCAATCGTTATGCGAGGGATTAAAAGCAATCGGACATCCACAGCCTTTATTGAAGTTTGAAATCGTTTACTGGGCAAATTACATCCACCCTATCCCTTTAGATCCACAAGAAAAAAATAAAGATAATCCGCTTTATATTGAGGATCCCTATTTACCGGCAGCCGGTTTCGTAACTAAAACGCCCAGTACAATACGTAGGAAAATATTAGATTATCTAGAAAAACAAGTGGATAAGTTGATATTAAACGATGATCATTCGATCAATTTTTCTGTTATATCCGATTTAATTATACGCCACTTTTTTAGTGATCTGGATATTTACTATAAGAAAGAAAGTCAAGATGCCAGCAAGCCGGGAGTATCGGCAAGAAAAGTTATTCAGGACGAACTCATTGCCGCATTGAAAAAGAATAAAGGTAAAAAGATTTTACTCATTGCGCACTCGATGGGATCGATTATTGCCTTCGATGTGCTTGCGCAAAATCCCGATCTTGAAATAGATACCTTTGTTACTATTGGTTCACCACTGGGAATTCCAATAATCATGAAAAAAATGAATGCAGAATCTAAAGTCAATTTAAAAAAGACCGGAAAGATGAAGACACCTGACACGATTCGCAGTGCCTGGCATAATTTCTCCGATCTGGAAGACAAAGTGGCCATGAATTACAATCTGAGTGATGATTATGATGTTAATGCCTTTAATGTACAACCCGTAGATCATATAGTGTCTAATAATTATATCAGCCAAAATGTGCGTAATCCTCATAAGGTATATGGATATCTACGGACGTTGGAATTAGCTCAAGGAGTCTATAATTTTCTCATCAAAGATCGTAGCAAATTGATGATCTGGATAGCAGAAAAATTTAATCGCTGGTACAGTATAGCAAGGATTAAACGATGAATCGTGAAGAGCTGTTGGATAAAGTTGAGAGTCGTTCGCAACCCTGGGATATTATAATCATTGGTGGTGGAGCCACGGGTGTTGGTGCTGCTATTGAAGCCGCATCAAGAGGATATCATACGCTGCTTTTAGAGCGAAGTGATTTTGGGAATGGCACCTCCAGTAGAAGCACAAAGTTGATTCATGGGGGGGTGCGTTACCTGAAGCAAGGAAATATATCGCTGGTTTTAGAAGCGTTAAAGGAAAGAGGAATTTTATACCGCAATGCTCCACACCTGGTACATAACCTACCTTTTGTGGTTCCCAGTTACGATTGGTGGGAAGGTCCTTTTTATGGGATAGGTCTAAAACTGTATGATATCCTTGCCGGTCGTGAAGGTTTTAGTACTTCAAAAATTTTATCGAAAGAAGAGACGATTAAAAGAATACCTACCATAGAAAATAAAGGATTACGAGGTGGCGTTATCTATTATGATGGACAATTTGATGATGCCCGTTTGGTGATAAATATGGTTCACACAGCGGCAGATCAGGGGGCGGTATTGCTCAATTATTTTCAAGTTACAGATTTTATCAAACATCATTCCTACATCATCGGCGTTATTGCCAAAGATTGCGAGACGGGAAAAGAATATGAAATAAAATCAAAGGTAGTAATAAATGCCACAGGGGTATTCAGCGATGCAATATGCCAGCTCGATGATCCACAAGCACCCCGGATGATTAGTCCCAGTCAAGGGGTGCATATGGTCCTGGATAAAACATTTCTTCCCGGTGATAGCGCCATTATGATACCCCAGACCGATGATGGAAGGGTGCTTTTCGCCATTCCCTGGCATGATCGTGTAATTTTAGGGACTACAGATACGCCTGTATCCGAGATATCACTTGAACCAAGGGCTTTTCCCGAGGAGATCGATTTTCTTTTCACACATGCTGCAAAATATCTCACTAAAGATCCTACACCAGGAGATATATTGAGCATATTTGCAGGTTTAAGACCTCTGGTAAGCAATCCAGATATACATAATACAGCAGCACTCTCGCGCGATCACACGATACACATATCAGGTTCTGGTTTATTAAGTATAATGGGTGGCAAGTGGACAACATATCGTAAAATGGCAGAAGATATCATTGAACAGGCAGCAATCGTGGCTCAATTGGAACCCAAACCATCGATAAGCGAGGAGCTAAATATTCATGGATATCATAAAAATGCTGCAATATTTGGTGATCTGGAGATATACGGATCAGATGCCATACCGCTGGAACAACTCTTGAAAGAAAAGCGTAAATATAATGAATTACTTCATCCACAGTTTAAGATACGGGTTGGAGAAGTAGTCTGGGCTGTTCGCTATGAAATGGCCAGAAAGGTGGAAGATTTTTTAGCCAGGAGAACCCGTGCATTACTTTTGCATGCCAGAGCAAGCATTGAAATGGCGCCAGAAGTGGCAACAATCATATCTAACGAGTTGGGTAAAGGCAGGTCCTGGAGAAAAAAACAAGTAGAGGAGTATGAAAATTTAGCTAAAGGCTATCTTCTGCACTAACCAGGCGAAAAATTATTTAAAAATTTTTTAAAATCAGGAAATAAATAGAACAATTTTTGCATATAAAAGTATAAATAATGTTTGGCATTTGGGAATATTTTTATTAAATTTAAAGATTTTTAAAGTAAAATTAAGGTAATTTTTTGAGTTATATAATAACTTAAATATCAAAATAATGGGGAATCATACGTGGCAGATATTACGTTAGATAAACAACATTCTCTCAGTAACTATTTCAGGGAAATAAGTGAAATCGAATTGCTCAAACCTGAAGAAGAAATTGAACTGGCAAAACGCATAAAACAAAATGACATTAAAGCTTTGAAGAAGCTGGTCAATGCCAATCTGCGTTTTGTTGTAAGTGTTGCAAAAAATTACCAAAATCACGGTTTATCCCTTGAAGATCTGATAAATGAGGGTAATCTGGGCTTAATGAAAGCAGCCTATAGATTTGACGAGACCCGCGGATTTAAATTTATCTCTTATGCTGTATGGTGGATTAAACAGGCCATATTACAGGCCATAGCAGAAAAAACGAGAATGATTCGTCTACCATTAAATAGGGTAGGAACACTTACAAAAATCAGTAAAGTCTATAGTCTATTAGAACAGGAGTTAGAGAGAGCGCCAACCCACCAGGAAATAGCGGACGTTTTAGAACTCGATTCTGACGAAGTCTCATCTACCGTTAGAAAGGCGACCCAGTCTGTTTCAATGGATACGCCACTGCATTCGGATGGCAGTAACCGTCTCCTGGACATATTACATGATAAACAAGACTCAGATCCCGATTCCAAAATAATGGATGAATCGCTGAGACAGGATGTTAAGTATATTCTCAAAACGTTAACAAAGCGTGAAGCCAAGATTCTAAAACTCTATTTTGGACTCGATGGTGAAAGACCTCATACATTAGAGGAAATCGGAGTTATTTTTAAACTGACTCGTGAACGTGTGCGACAAATTAAAGAACGGGCTTTGATCAAGCTGCGTCACAGCTCTCGCAGTGAATCATTGCTGCAATATCTTGGTTAAAGATTATATACCATAAATCATTGAAAAAACCCCGGTTCTTCCGGGATTTTTTATTATTATCCATACTTTGTCAATATCGTAGACACTTCACTGTATATATTGTAGACAAATAGGGCAGAATTGAGTGGAGAGGTTGCGCCGGTACTCGAAAAATCAAGATTAAAATTGCGGCATGATATTTGTACGAATATTGAGGAGAAGCGTTAACGTAAAAGATTCAAAAGCATGAAGTAGTAGGTAATATTTCGCAAGTGAATAATTTTACATGAAACTTTTAGGTAATGAAAATTGTCTAATAGCTATAGAGCCTTCCGGGAGTTGCATATCATGCAAGAAATAACGCGCGAAGAAGCAGAAACCATTGTGATAGGTTCGGAAGTTCTGGAGAGCAGTAAGCGTTTAGAGAATTATAATATAATCATCCGCTTAAATCTCTCCAATGGCCTGACGCTGATAGTCTGCTATAACATACAGGAACATAGCAAATCTTATTTTATAGAAGAGTCTGAGCGCTTTGTTTGGCAATAAAATTTCGTTGAACCTTTACTTTATTTGTGTAAAGGCACCCTTTTTTTCATCATATCTGTATTTAAAACAATTATTAAGATTTAAAACCTCCCATTGATCCGGATTTTCAAGCAATTTCCCCGTATCATATGCCTCATCATAAAAATAGGCAATTACTTTTTTCAATATTTCCTCATCACTGTTGGCTTCAAAATCGTAAGATCCACCCCCTTGAAAATGAGAGATTAATCTATATCTGGCCATGAGGTATCCTTTCTGTAGATCATCTACCTGAAATTATACAACAACGCCCTGAATCTTTAGATTAGATATTTTATAGGTGATTTTATCTGACGGCCTAAATTTAATAGTGAAGTTCATCTTCCCTACCAATCCTACGTCAAAACTTCTTTTAAAGGGCAGATTATTACCTCTTGAAATATGTGTGTCCAACCTTCTCCATATATTCTCATAGCCAAATAGAAACATACCGGAAATATGTGGCGATTCAAGGTCACCTTCAGCTTCGATGTTAAATTCAAAGAGAATTTCACTGAATACTTGGATTCCGTAGTTTTCAGTTGCCCTCCAGACTATACTCATCTCTGGTGTTTCACTGGGATTGATAATTATGGTATCGTGGGAAATGGCATGTGTTGAATCTACGGTCGGTTCTTCTATCAGAATATCATCAACCGTCAATCTTGGAAGGAATCCATCGACCATTGTTATAATCGTATCTGGTTGAGTTGATTCTTCGCAACCAATCATTAGTACAATCAGGGCTAATATTATTATTTTCATATTCCTGCCTCATCTTGTTAGGAATGATTATACCCCTCTAGTCTAATTGCACCATACTTACCAAGGCTTATGTTTTATAATAAATTTAATTAATATCAAAAGCAAGAAATTTCATTTGCATGTTTTGATATTATTTTTAAAAGCGTCTACCTGATTAGGAAAAACATATTAAAATTTTGCCCCAATCTTTTTAAATATTTAAAGAAATAAAACGATATTGACTCATTTTGCTCGCCAGGGATAGGTAAATTGGTAATGACCCGAACCTAATGTCAGCATTACTGAATCACCATTCTGTTTATAATATTTTATTTCTTTCACACTAGTAACAGCTTTCCCACTTTCCCGAACTTCTTCTAATTTAGCATGGGGAAGGATTGCTGTGGCATGGGTATTAGCAGGTATCGTAATAACAATGCTGAAACGATCTTGCACTATTTTCCAGGAGGACTCAACCATACCATACATCGAATGAATACTCCCGCCAGCCTGTGTAATACCTCCACCCGGCCGAGGTTGAATTCGAATGTGTTTGAAGCCTGGTCCTGGTGCACTCGCATCCACTTCAATTCCGGCAATAATGCGGTAGAGCCAATCGCCTACAGCGCCGTAAGCATAATGATTAAATGAATTCATACCCGCATCTTGAAAGGTACTATCGGATTTTATTCCATCCCAACGCTCCCAGATTGTAGTTGCACCCATGGTAATGGGATAAAGCCATGAAGGATATTCTTTTCTATTTAACAGCATGTAAGCCAGATCAATATAGCCATGATTACTAAGTACGTGGCAGATTAATGGTGTACCAACAAAACCGGTTGTTATGTGTCCGAATGCCTTTACATCATCGGCAATTCTTTGCGCTGCCTGCTGCATTTGTGAATCTGGTAACAAAGCAAATGCCAGAGCTAAAGAATAAGCTGTCTGCGTATTGGATGCTAAACGGCCATTGGGTGTGACATATTCTTTGTTAAAGGCACGCTTAATATTATCGAGTAAATTTCCATACTTTTCTGCATCATCCATCTTGTTCAGCACTTGCGCTATCTTTTGCATTAGACTCGTTGAATAAGCGAAGTATGCTGTAGCAATTAAATCCTTATCTGTAGTTGCCCCGGGATAATCAGATCTTGTGGTATTGTAAGCCAGCCAGTCTCCAAAATGAAAACCTTTATCCCAGATATATTTATCGCCAGCCTGTTCCTGCATATAACTAATCCAGGCCTGCATACTCTCATATTGCTCTGCTAAAATACGTTTATCACCGTAGTACAGATAAACTGTCCAGGGTATAATCACACCTGCATCTGCCCAGGCGGTTGCTCCACCCTGACCTAATACATCCGGAATTACATGAGGTATAATGCCGTTTTCAAACTGATCGGCTGCCAGATCTCTCACCCATTTGGTATAGAAAGCTGCGACATCATAATTAAAACAAGCGGTAGGGGCAAAAACCTGCGCATCGCCGGTCCATCCCATGCGTTCATCGCGCTGCGGACAATCTGTAGGTACATCAAGAAAATTACCCTTCTGGCCCCATTTAATATTATGCTGCAACTGATTGATCATTTCATTAGAACAGTGAAAAGTGCCTGTGGGCTGCAGATCGGAATGGATGACTATTCCGGTGATATCTTGTAAAGTGGGTTTACCAGGATATCCTTCAATGGCAACATAACGAAAACCCTGAAATGTAAAGTGCGGCTTAAAAATTTCTTCCCCATTTCCTTTCAATGTATACTGTACGGTTTGTTTAGCACTACGCAAATTATCTGTATAAATATTACCTTCTTTATCCAGGACCTCTGCATGGCGCAATGTAACCGTTGTGCCGGCTTTACCTTTTACCTTTAACCGTACCCACCCCACCATATTTTGTCCCATATCATAAACAATTTCACCTTTAGGTGTAGTAAAAATATTCTTAGGTTTCAATTCTTCGATTTTCTGCACGGGTGGTCCAACAGGTGCGACCAGGATTTCTTTACTGTACTCGACAACTTCTACATTCAGCCAGTCCTGGTCATTAAATCCAGCTTTACTCCAGCCTTTCTTTTCTAAACGTGCATCGTATATCTCACCATTATAAATGTCCGACATAAGAATTGGACCGGTTGAAGCTTTCCAGGTCGCATCGCTAACGATTATTTCGCTACTGCCATCTTTATAGGTGACAGTAATCTGAAGCAAAAGAGCCAGTTTTTCTCCATAGTTATTACGCTTATCTCTCCAACCCAAAAATCCTCGGTACCAACCATCTCCCAAAGTAACGGTAACTGCGTTTTGCCCTTTTGTTAAATAGTTTCCGATATCATAGGTTTGATATTGCAAACGCTTATTATAGCTTGTCCAACCGGGTGTAAATAACTGATCGCCTACACGCCGTCCATTCAGCTGCATTTCATACAGACCGTGACATGTGATATACGCCCGTGCAGATGCAACCTCACCATTCAGGGAAAATTCTTTGCGTAGCATGTGACATGGCTGAGATTTTGACACATCCTCCTCGATCTTGAACTGAATCCATGAAGCTTTCCAATCTTCGCTATTTAGCAGGCCCATTTCAAAGTAAGCCGCTTCACTCCATTTAGAAGGAAGATTTTTTTCA
>Ga0209427_10003488_pt1 | contig 18435 bp, 15 predicted proteins | sample DeeMarSWOR136_30_FD_187465 | JGI IMG/M metagenome (GOLD analysis project Ga0209427, IMG submission 187465) | Marine sediment microbial communities from White Oak River estuary, North Carolina - WOR-1-36_30 (SPAdes) (version 2) | ecosystem: Environmental > Aquatic > Marine > Intertidal zone >...
AGAGGCGAGAGCACGAAGAAAAACCGGGAGCCCGAGTCAACGATTAGCGACTCGATCAGCTCCGGCGTGAGCAGTGCGGAAAGGGGAACGATCACCCCCCCGGCGCGCAAAGTCCCGTACATGATCTCAAGCGTCTGAATGCTGTTAAGGCCCAGTAGGCTCACCTTGTTACCCTTTTGGAGTCCGGCCGCCACGAGCGCATTGGCCACCTTGCTGACGCGCTTGTCAAACTCTGCCCAGGTAACGCGTCGGTCCCCGAAAACGAACGCGGTGCGCGCACCGCGAAATCTGGCGTGGGTCAGGATCACACCGCTGATGTTCAAACCAGGTGGTTCAAGCATGCCCTTACCTCCTCAATCAAAAATTAAAGTCCGCGCTCCTTTCTTAAGGGTACTGTTTGGGCGTCTGACTTATCCCGAGCATCTCTCGAGCCTGTGCCGGTGTGGCAACCTCCCGATTCAGCTCGTGGACTACGCGTACCGCCCGCTCCACCTGCTGCGCGTTACTCTTGGCCAGTTCACCCCGGCGATAGTAAACATTATCCTCCATACCAACGCGTATATGACCACCCATGATGAGGCTTAACGCATTAACGGGAAGCTGAAGCGGGCCTATGCCTATGGCGGAAAAGAGGGACTGGGGAGGCATGTTGTCTATCATATCCATGGCAGTCATGATTGTGGGAGGACTACAGGCACCATCCTGCCCGAAGACCAGCTGGCACCAGTAAGGTGGGTCGATCACTTTCTGGTCGATGAGATTATCAACGAACCACCAGCTCTGGCTGTTGAAAACCTCTAGCTCGGGTTTTATGGTACTCGCCCTCATGGCACGGGCAAGCTTCTCTGTCTTCGAATACCCCAGGGGAATCACCCCCTCCCACAACACACGATTATCCGCTTGGAGATCCATTATTACCCCCCTCGCCTTCCCAATTGCCTTTATTCCCTCTGCTCCACCCATTTTCTTAATCATCTCGTCAGGGTACCTGATCTTGAAACGCATATAGAGCATACCGACATCCAGAGAGGCCACCTCGGGATTACATTCCGCAAAATGCCTTGTCATCTCCTCTTCGTCATCTGTGGTGAACGCAGGGGTCCCGGTGTTGTTTATTATGATATCTGGACACCTCTCCCGAATCAGGTGGTTACTCTTATAGAAATCCTCAGCCCTGTCTGACTGGGTGGCAAAATTTGTCTTGGGGTCACGCGCATGGATATGAACTATACTGCATCCCGCCTTATATGCCTCGTAGGTGGAGTCTGCCTGCTCCTCAGGGCTCTCAGGTAGATTAGGATTTGCTGACTTCCCGTGTACCCCGCCGGTTATCGCACAACTGATGATGACCGGTGGCCACTTTGTGAAATGCTCGCGCCACTCGCGGTTATCCGTGAACTTCCAACTCGTATCTGCCAGTGTTAACGCCATCTTACTTCTCCTTTCCCTGCTTTTTTATCCCTCACCCAAGTTCGATGGTTCCCACTCTCCCACAGGGCAGGCATTCCTCCCCAGTGAAGTAGTAAATACCTTACGGGGCAGGCACGGCAGGTGGGCCGGGAAGAAGGCGCGCGATATGGTCATGCGCTCACACTGGTTCAAAGGCCTCTATTCTCTCAAGATGATCAAGGGTTTTGAGGTAGAGCCTGTCCCTCTTTTTGAGGATTTCCACCTCGCTCCGACCACCATAATCATAAATACCTTTAGACGTTTTGGCCCCGAGATGTCCCTGCGTTACCTTTTCCTCGATGAGGGGGTTTTTTAAGCCGGTACTCTTCATTATATCGAGCACTAAATCGAGCCCGGTAAAATCTAAACACTGAACCACCCCTACGATAGGAAGACGGATCCCCAGAGAGGTCTTCACCGCCATATCGATCTCTTGAGGGGTTGCCCAGCCATTATCCAGTATCTCAAAAAACGCCATGCCGATGTAATTCTGAATCCGGTTGACGATGAAGGCGGGCACAAACTCTTTCATTACCACGGTCTTCTTGCCGAGCCTTTCCATTAACTTCGCGGTAAAGGTAACGACTTCCGGAGATGTCTTTGGCCCCGGAACAACCTCAACTAAAGGTATGATATGCGGTGGAGCGAACCAGTGTGCAGCCACCAAACGCTCAGGCTTTTTGGCCTCGGCAATGCTGAAGATGTCTAATGTTGAGGTGTTGCTGGCCAAAACCGTATCCTCGGGACAGAATTCTTCTAATTGTGAAAATATCCTTTTCTTTACATCGGGGACTTCAACCACTGCCTCCAGGACAAAATCAACCCCTTTGGCTGCGGCCGCGAGATCTGTGGATGGGTGAATGCGGGCAAGAATCTGGGGTATTTCGTCGCCAGAAACCCTCCCAAACTCTGCCAGTGTCTCCAAATTAGACTTTACCAGGTTCATCGCACGCTCAAGTATCTTCCCATCCAGATCCACGAGATTCACCTCAATGCGGGCCTGGGCAAAGACCTGGGCAATGGAATGCCCCATGACCCCAGCGCCAACCACTAAAGCACTCTTAACATTCTTTGGGTCCATTATTTACCTCTTCTACTACATACTTTGCGTTCAAAAGAAAATGGTCTGCCTTCTTGTGGTGAGCTTGTTCTGAGCGAAGGGAGGCTGGTGGTGGTAGTAGTTTGGCTAAAGCTTAAGTTGGGGCTTTGCCGGACCTAATTTTAGGCACTTTAGCTCACTTTAGGCATTTTAGTCACTTCAGTGCTTACACCTCCAGGTATTTCTCTCGGATCTCAGGTTTGGCATTCAGGTCTTCAACGGTTCCGGTAAAAGCCAAGTGGGCCTTTCCCATCAGGTAGATCCGATTGGCCAGCGACAGGGCCACCTTGAGGTTATGCTCAACGAGAAGTATAGAAACACCCACCTTGTTGATTTCGGCAACCATATCCCTGACCTCCTCGACCAGGAGAGGAGAGAGGCCCTCTGTGGGCTCATCAACCATTAAGAGTTCAGGGTTACCCATAAGGGTCCGGCCGATGGCCAACATCTGCTGCTCACCGCCGGATAGGTGGGCGCCTTTACTATTACTCCGCTCTTTTAGGAGTGGGAAATGTTCGAAAATCCGAGTCAGGCTCCAGCCGTTATCTTTTCCGGCCTTGCCCGCTTTGACACCCATGGACAGGTTCTCCAGCACCGATAGATTGGGGAAAATCCGCCTCTCCTCAGGGACATAGCCGATACCTGCCCTGGCCACCTTATAGGGTGGATATCCTGCAATATCCTTACCTTTAAAGATAACCTCTCCTGATTTTGGCGCGACCAGGCCCATAATGCTCTTCAGGGTTGTGCTCTTGCCCATGCCGTTTCGCCCGAGAAGCGCGACGATTTCACCCTGATCAAGTGCTAAGGAGATACCCTGCAAGACATGGCTCGCGCCGTAGTATGTATTCAGATCCTTGACTTCAAGCAACATTCCTAAACCTCCACTTCTCCCAGATATGCATCCTTGACTTCTTGATTTTCTTTGATTTCCTCCGGAGGGCCAACGGCCAATATCTTACCGAGGTGGAGCACGGTAATTCGGTCCGCGAGGGAGAAGACCACGTCCATGTCGTGCTCGATAATGACCGTGGTTTTCCCCTCTGTCAGGCGTCTGATGAGCTCAACCGCATAATGGGTCTCATCTCTGGACATACCGGCGGTAGGCTCATCAAGCATGACCACCTCCGGATCCGTGACCAGGGCCATGCTGATCTCAAGGGAGCGCTGTTTGCCGTAAGATAAAACACCGGCAGGCACGTCCCGCTCATCATACAGGTTGATCCGCCTGAGGACCTCGTCGGTTTCCTCTGTAATGTCCTGCATCTTGTCCACGTACCGGAACAGATTGAAACGAATACCCTTCCTGGACAGCACCCCCATACGGATATTCTGAAAGGCCGTCAGCTGGTTAAAGGTGCTGGTAATCTGAAAGGAACGCCCCATACCGAGGCGTACCATTTGGTGGGACTTAGACCCGGTGACCTCCTCTCCCTTGAAGAAGACCGCCCCACTACTCGGCACGTAGGTCCCGGTGATGACGTTAAAGAGGGTCGTCTTGCCGGCGCCGTTGGGTCCAATGATGGCGTGTCGCTCCCCCTCCTTTACCTCAAGGTTGATATTAAACAGCACCTCCAGCCCGCTGAAATCGTGATATACTCCCTTTGTCTCCAGGATATTCATGAAATGTCCTCCGTGGCTGTTTTTCCTGACTGACTGCCAAACCATTTTTCCTTGATAAATCCTAACAAACCAGTAAACCCCCCGGGGAAAAACATGATCACAATAATGAGGATCAGTCCCATCACCAGTTCAACCTGTTCAATATACCGGGTGGTCAGTTCCTCGATAATTGAAAAAATGGCAGAGCCCCAGATAGGCCCGAAAAAGCTGCCCACACCCCCGACCATGGTCATCAAGATGGGTGAAAAGGAGTTCCCAATGTTGAGGCAGTTGGCAGAGATGAGGTTCTGAAACATGGCGTACATGGAACCAGCGACCCCGGCAAAACCGGCAGAAAAGGCATAGATGACCGCCCTGGTCTGCGTCACCTTGAAACCCATGTAGCCAACCCGCATAGCATTATCCCGAACACCAACCATAATTTGTCCGAAAGGTGTTTTGGTAAAAAACCACAAAATCCACAGGCTCACCCCCAGGACGGGCACGGCAAAGTAATAGAAATTCGTCGGATCCACCATGTCAACGGAAACGACTCCAGGAATGTTGAATGGCGGTATGGGAAACCCCCCGAGCCCATCCTCACCACCGGTGATATTTCTCAATTTCAGGGCGAGGACATGCATGAGCATGCCAAAGGCCAGGTGAACCATAGCAAAGGCAGCATGTTGGAGCCTGCCCACTATGGGGCATAGGACCAGGGCGAGGGCGACCGAACCCAAAAGGCCGATCAGGAGCGCCACAAACAGGGGGCAGCCCTCGATATGGGTCAGGGCAAGGGCCGTGGCATAGCCTCCGGCGCCGAAGTACATGGCATGACCAAAACTGAGAAGACCCGTATAGCCCAGCAGCAGGTTGAAGCTGACGGCATACAGGGCAAAGATGGCAAATATCACAAAGACATTGGTGAAATAGGTGCCAAAAAGCCTTGGGTAGAAGACCAGAACGAGCAGTATTCCTGCCCATAAAATCCATTTAATTCTTTTATTTATCATTCTCTTTCTCCAAAGAAGCCCATGGGTTTAACTGCCAGGACAACGGCCATAAAGGCAAACATCAGGACCGGTGCAAGCTGGGATACAAACTGAACGCCGTAAGAAGACAGCAACCCGCATATCATGGCGACGATGAAGGCACCAGTCAGGCTCCCGAATCCCCCCACAATCACCACGATAAATGAGTCCATTCCCATCTGGTCTGCCAGTCCAGGGAATACGCTCAAAATGGGGGCTATTGCCACCCCGGCCACCCCGGCCAGCCACGACCCTGCCCCAAAAACAAACATGAACACCAGTGGTATATTGATCCCCAGGGCATTGACCATATCCGCATCGGAAACCGCCGCACGCACGACCGTGCCCAACCGGGTCTTGTAGAGGAGCAGGGCCATAATACCCAAGATCACGAGGGTCAGGCCGATGATGAAGAGTCGATATATAGGGTAGTCCATGCCCCCGATGTTCACAAGGCCCTCTAAGGATTTAGGAACAGACACGTAAAGACTATCGCTTCCCCAAAAGATCTTAACAGCCTCGTAAATGACGAACATGACCCCCACAGTCAGGATCAGTTCAGCCAGAATTCCAAAGGCGTGGACCTTTCTAAGGAGAAAACGTTCCACAAGAACCCCAAAAATGCCCGTAAAGATGGGCGCCAGAAGCAGCGACAGCCAGAAATTGCCTGTCGATTCCACAACCTGGTAACAAAAATAGGCTGACAGCATAAAGAAGGCGGCATGAGCGATGTTCAGAATCCCCATCATGCCAAAGATCAGTGTGAGCCCCGATGCCACCAGAAAAAGCACCATCCCGTATGCGAGCCCGTGTATGCCCTGAGCCACATACAACGCCGTAGTCGGATCCATTTGTTTATCCTCCTGTTTTAAGAAAAAAGTGCCTAAAGCGAGCTAAAGGGCCTAAAATTTAGATCCGCTGCAGGATTAATGTTTTACCCTGGCCCAGAACTGGCTTCAGGCCTAGCGAGCTGATTCGCTGGCCGGGACTGCGAAGCGTAATAGGGACCAGGCGGAAACATATAGCGCCAGGGCAGGCTTTAGGCACTTTAGTCACTTTAGGCACTTCTCTGTTCAATCACCCCTCATGGTCCACCTCCGGCCAAAAACGGAGGTGAACCATGAGGGGGTTTAAGATTAAATGCCAATTGGCGACGGATCATAGACCACAGACTATGGATACCTATTACTTACACAGTTTCGGATCCGCCGGGGGCCCGGTCTTCTCCGCCGGTATCTTGTAAGATTTGCCTGTATAGGAACACCCCTTGAACCAGTAATAGGGGGGGATGTTCATATTCTCTTTCTGTTGTTCAGGAGGCATATAAATTTCCACATGGAGATCCTGGACCGCCTTGTGATCACAAGGCCTCATCTTCACCACTTTACCGTTGGCAAATTGGTAGGTATCCCCCTCAAAGACCTTGATGATCTTTTCGGGATCTGTACTTCCGGCCCTTTCCATGACACTCAAAAGCCAGTAGGTTTGCTCAATCCACCCGCCGAACTCTCCGGTCCCATGTGTGTAAGTCGTGGTGTTGTAAGGCGCTGCCCATTTACCCGAGATATCCCTCCAACGCTTATAGTACTTGATATGCTCGGATGTCTTAAAAAATTCGCCTTCGCTTCCATAGACACTGACATTAACCAAACCTTTGGACCCCTCAACCCCCACTTTGTGGAGGAAGGGAGGATCGTTTAGATATTTATTGGCAAAGGGAAGCGTGATACCCATCTGCCTCGCCTGAATGACGAGGTTGTCCGCATCCGGGGTCCAGTCGCCGGTATAGATGACCTCCGCGCCGGAAGCCTTTATCTTGGTCAGGTAAGGGGCATAGTCGGTCAGGAACAGCTTATGGTAATCGTCCCCGACGAGCTGGGCTTCAGGATAGTATTCTTTCAAGCCCTCTTTGAACCCCTTGGCCATGGAGTGGCCGAACAGGTAATCCTGGCAGAGGATATAGAATTTCTTTTCCTTCTTTCGTATTTGGCCGTAATAGTAGGCTACGGCGCGGCCTATCTGACCGCAGGTAAGAGTAAGCATGAAAGAATAACGGGTGAAGTTGCTGGCATCATAGAGCTCATCGGACAGTGCGGAGCAGTCTACGGCAATGACCTTATATTTATTGGCCACCTGGTTAATGACCTTCATATTATTGCTGCCGTTGGTGCCCCACAAAACGTCAACTTTCTCCTGAAGCACCATCCGTTCACACACCTTTTTGGTGATGGCGGGCTTGGACTGGTGATCGGCCTTGATGATCTGGATCAGTTTTTTCTTGCCGTCCACAAGGATGCCGCCCCGTTTGTTGATGTCATGGGCCACAAACCCGAGAGTGGCCCAGTACATCTCTCCAACCCTAGATGCTGGCCCGGAAAAAGAGCACACCACTGCGATCTTGATGGTATCGCCGGTGGGGATCACCATGTTGTTGGGATCATAGTCGGACATGTCTGCCATTTTGCTAAAGTCAAATTTGGCATTGACGGCCATGGCCTGGGGCATCCCCAATAAACACAGACAACCAAAAATGATCGCAGTCACGAGAATCCTTCTGATTGATTTCATTGTCTCCTCCTTTAAGGCTAAAATTAATGGTTTAAGCTGGTAAATGAGATGCCGAACATTGGATTTTTTACGGTCTTTCCCCTCCTTTCTTAAGATCCGTAAAAATGGGTTTTTTGATTAAGCTCCCAGCAGAACAAAAAATGTTCTGTTGGGAGCCAGGTAGGCACATTTTGAGGCGTTTCTCGATGGGGTGACCTCTACTATAGAGAGAAAATGATTGAGAAAGAGACTTACAGTTTGATTGATATAACGAAAAAATTCTTTATGTCAAGAAAAATCTTTGTAATAGGTCACCACTGATTGTTTGACGGGGATAGATATAGGGGAAGGTGGCCAAAATTTCAGGGTTAAAGAGCCACGTTGCAAATTTCTAAGCGCTTAAGAAGGTTGCGGTTGTACTGGATGATTCGTTGTGTTATGCTCGGCGATTGAAAAACTTGCATGGTAATGTGGATTATAATAAGGAGATTCAGGTATGGAGATCGTTTGGATAGATGAAGACCGCTGCACACTCTGCGGCCTCTGTATCCCGGTGTGTGTCAGACGTATTCTTGAGGAGCGGGAGGGGACTGTGAGGGTCACCGATTCCACCCAGTGCATCCTCTGTGGGCACTGCAAGGCTATCTGTCCGGAAGATGCGCCTCAGCTCCCCTCGCTCGATACCGAGGAATTCGGGCCTGCTCCCGGCCGAGAGAATCTTCCCCGGTTAGAGCAGCTCATGGCCTTGTTTCGCTCCCGCAGGAGCATCCGGATTTTTCAGAAGAGGGAGGTGGAAAAGGAGAAGCTTGAGAGAATTATCCAGGCCGGGCGTTTTGCCCCAACAGGAGGAAACCGCCAGCCCCTCCAGTATGTGGTGCTCCATTCAGCAGAGAAGATTGAAAGGATCCGAACCATGGCCATGGAGGCCCTCGTGGATCAGGCCAAAAGAATTGAAAAGGCCATCGAGACAGCTCGGGGAACAGACGAGCCCCTTCCCGTGAAGTATGAGGTCCGGCAGTTGTATGCTCCCCGCTGGCGGGAGATGGCAGATCTTATTAAACAGGGAATAGACAGGCTTTTTTTCTATGCCCCAGCTTTGATTATCTGTCATTTCGGTCCCCTCGAATCGATCACACCCGAGGTGGATTCGGGGCTTTCGGCCATGCAGATGATCCTTATGGCCGAGGCCCTAGAGCTCGGCACCTGTTTCTGCGGATTTTTCGTCTTTGCCATCGAGGAATCTCCCGAGCTTCGGAAGGCGCTTGAAATTCCCGAGGATCATGGGGTGCCATTCTCTTTCATGGTGGGTTATCCTGATGTGACCTTCTCCAGGCTGGTTTCCCGGAAGCCCGCAAGGGTGCGCTGGCTGTAATAAAAGACCATCAACACAGTTGAGGGAGTGATGTGAGCGTCCAAGAAACAGAACTTTCGTCAGCAGTCGAGGTTTGACCCTGAGTGGTCACAAAAGAGAGGGACAGAGTGCCTTCCTCATCGTATAGGAACTCCCACTCGTGGTGAGAGGCCAGATCCTGGATCTTCTCTCCCACCACCAGAACATCGGACAGATCCGTGGGTCTTGACCGATCCTCAGCCCCGTGGACTATATGCGGGACTTCGCAGCGATCAAACCCCAGGAGTCTCCCTCCAACCAGATCGGCTGCAAAGACATCCGTCGAGGCGAGTAAAGTGTTGCTTTTTCTACTCTTGCTCAATAACTTCTTTCATCCCAATTACTCCTTATAAGTGGGAACCGCTCAAACCGTGCTATATTGGAAGATCCAAATACCATGTGGGAGAATCTTCGGATTCAAGTTAATAACCACAAACTGTAAAAGGGGACAAGATTATGCGTTTAAAGGATCAAGTTGCTGTTGTAACCGGGGGCGGCGGTGGCCTGGGGGAATGGAGCTTAATTAAGCCACCGCTGTTCCGTGGGCTTGCGTTTTTCACTGAAACAGACTATTAAATAAATCAGCCCGCTGTACGTTGTTCACAGGTAGCGAAGTTTTGTAATCAATTGAGGAGGAAAAATGAGCACATTAGAACACCTGTTCTCACCGTTTAAGGTCAAGAAAATGGAGCTCGCCAATCGGGCGGTGATGCCGCCGATGGGCACTAATTTGGGAAACTCCGATGGCAGCGTAAGCGAAGCGCTTCTGGCCTACATGAGACGCCAGGCAAAAGGCGGCGCTGGGCTTATCATCATCGAAATCACCGCTGTGCATCCCAGCGGCATCATAGGAGAGAGTCAGATTGGCGCCTATGACGATCGGTTTATTCCCGGGCTGAAAAAATTGGCAGACGTTGTCCACCAGGCAGGCGGTAAGGCAGCCCTGCAGCTCCACCATGCCGGACGTGAAAGCCTGTACCTCTTGAATAAAGGAGAGGCCATCAGTGCATCTGCCATTCCCAGCGTGGTCTTTCGTCAGGTTCCACGGGAGATGACCACTGAGGATATCCAGGAAATTACTCATTCCTTCGGTCAGGCTGCCATTCGTGCCCGGGAGGCCGGGTTTGATGCCGTAGAGGTGCATGGGGCACATGGGTATCTTCTGGCTCAATTCCTCTCCGCACTTTCCAATCGGCGAGAGGATCAATACGGCGGGAGTTTTTCGAATCGCGCTAGATTCGCAATTGAGGTTCTTAAGGAGGTGCGCAAAGCTCTCGGAGACGACTTTCCGATTTCGCTGCGCATATCCGCCGAGGAGTTCATCAAAAACGGTTATACGGTCGAGGATATCCTGACGATCCTCCCGGACCTAATCAGTGCCGGGGCGGATGTTATCCACGCCTCTATTGGGACACATGGAAGCCCGGGCGGCATTACCAGCGCACCGCCGGAGTACGAGCCCGGTTTCAATGCCTGGCGGGCAAAAAAGATAAAGGAATCGGTGGATGTGCCCGTGATCACGGTGGGGCGTTTCACTGACCCAGCCCTGGCCGATGGGGTCATTGCCCGAGGGGAGGCCGACCTTGTGGCCTTTGGACGTCAGCAACTGGCCGACCCTGACTACTTAATCAAGGCCAAGGAGGGGCGCTCTGAGGATATCCGGAAATGCATCGCCTGCAACCAGGGATGTATTGAACGCCTATTGCTGGAGAATGAAAACATCCGCTGTTCCATTAATCCGGAAACAGGGCAGGAAATAATCTATCCCCAGGAACCGGCAAAGGTGAGGCGCAATGTTTGGATAGTCGGCGCTGGGCCCGCCGGGTTGACCGCCGCCTATGAGGCCACAAGGCTCGGTCACAAGGTTACCCTGTTTGAAAAGGAAGCGAAGGCCGGTGGGCAACTTTTTTTTGCCAGCCAGGCTCCCTTTAAACTGGTTTATAGGGAGTGGATCTTTTGGCTTATCTCTCAGGTTGAAAAACAAGGTGTCCAGATTCAGACCAATACCTATGTCACAGATAAGATGTTAGGTGAAGGGGAGCCTGAGGTGGTCATTCTGGCTACCGGTGGGGAAAAGATCATCCCATCCATTCCAGGCAATGATCTACCAATGGTCTGTGATGCATGGCAGATACTCGGCAAAGAGGTCGCGGGCCAAGAAAATGTGGTTGTGGTTGGGGCAGGATTGATCGGGATGGAGACGGCCGATTTTCTTATTGATAAAGGAAGTAATGTCACACTGGTTGAGGTTTTGAAGCGATCCCCGGTCACCAAAATCACTTCCCATGGCTACATGCTCCACAAACGTTTGCGGGACGCGGGCTGCAGGTTTCTCTTTAACACCGCAGTAGAAAGTATCCAAGAGGGTTCAGTGACTGTCATCAGCGAAGGTAATAGGGAGACAGTTTCGCCTGTTGACCAGGTAGTCCTTGCTGTGGGGATGAAGCCTCGTGACGATCTCAAAAAGACCTTGGAAAAAAGAGGGATTCGCCACTATATCGTTGGGGATGCCTCCCAGGCGCGGCGTATCATCGAAGCAACCGAAGAAGGGGCGAGGGCAGCCTGGGATATCTAATCTGCCGCAGCATAGTGTCTTTTGATGGAAATCATATATGCGCTTTTTACTTATAAACCCATTTTATCCCATAGGCGAAACTCCTTCCCCACCCCTGGGGCTCGCCTTTCTGGCTGCAGCCCTCGAGCGGGCAGGGGTAGAGGTGAAAATCCTTGATCTTGTGGTCTTTCCCTACAGCAAAAAGACGCTCGAATCTGTGTTGAAAGGTTTTTTACCGCACATTGTAGGCATTACCGCTGTTACCATGACCTTTGATAATGCCATTAATGTGATAAAGGATGTCAAAAGCATAGATCCTGAGATTATCACAGTTATGGGCGGGCCGCATGCAACCTTCTGTGCAGGGGATACCATGAATTCTTTCCCTGAACTGGATTGCATTGCCCTTGGGGAAGGGGAAGAGACCATAGTTGATCTGGTCAGGGCAGTGGAAAAGGTGGGTGATTGGGGAAACATAAGAGGTTTAGTTTATCGCAACGGCTCCGAGATACACAGTACTGGAATAAAGCCGCCCGGGATTGAGATGGATTCTCTTCCCTTTCCGGCCAGGCATCTACTCCCGCTGGGGAGGTACAGGGCCCTTAAAATGCCTGTGAGCATGACCACAAGCCGGGGCTGTCCCTTCAAGTGCATATTTTGCGTGGGAAGAAAGATGGTGGGGGCGAAGGTCCGTTATCGGAGCCCCGAAAATGTTGTCGATGAGCTGGAATATCTCAGCACCCTGAATTTTCATCAGATCAATATTGCTGATGACGTCTTCACAGCAAGCAAAAGGCACTGCCTCGCCGTGTGCAACGAGATAATGCGAAGGAACATCAGGACAAAGTGGTCCGCTTTTGCCAGGGTTGACACGGTCTCGAGGGAAGTTCTGGACAAGATGAAAGAGGCTGGATGCACGACCCTTAGCTTTGGGGTTGAAACTGGAAATCGAGACATACTCAAGACGATAAAAAAAGGTATTACGCTCGAGCAGGTAGTTGCTGCGGTAAAGATGTGCAAGGATTCGGGAATAACACCGCATACCTCTTTTATTCTCGGCCTTCCGGGTGAAACACCAGAAACCCTGAAGGAGACCGTAGATTTCGGGGAGAAGCTAAAAGGCCTGGGGGCCTCTCATGGCTTTCACCTATTGGCGCCATTTCCTGGAACAGAGATTCGTGAACAAAGCACCAAGTTCGACATAAGGATCCTGACCAGTGACTGGAGAGAATATCATGCCAACAGGGCGATAGTGGAGACACCTTCAGTGAATCGAAAAATGCTCGATGAAATCGTGATCGAGTGGGAGAGCGAATTTGATGAATGGCTTGGAGAAATAAAAAGACTCATGGAAAGGGGGGAGGCTACAGAGGATGAGATCCGCCAGCTTGTAGATCTGGAACGGACTGTACTAATCTATGACCTGATGATGGGAAAAATCATCGAAGAAAAAGGGGCATGGCGCCAAGAAAACACGCCTGTTTCCGATTCAGAAGCCTTAAAGGCCCTTGTTAACAGGGTTGGGAGCTCAACCAATAACACAGATGAACAGGTATTTGACGCATTGAATCATGCTGCAGAGCAGGGAAATTTAAGGTGCGCGGAAGACAACGGGGTGATTCGGTGGGAATGGGTAGACTTCTTATAGTCCCAGAGGGTGCGGGTTCGATTCACCCAAAGGGGTTCATAATAGCTGATATTTCAAAGCTGCTCTCAACACCTCGTGGGACGACTTACAGGCATGTGAAGGAAGGCAAGGGCTCGCCGGTAGCAAAAGCGAGGAAGAACTATGGTAGTTGAGAAGGGGCTTGAGGATACACTGATAAAGGACGTAAAAGGCTTTTTGGACGAAGTGGAAGGTAGGTGCCTTTATGAGATCGCGGCAGAAGCCAGCAAGATGGGCCCTTGCCTGGAGATAGGGTGTTACTGCGGCAAATCTACAATCTACCTTGGCACAGGGTGTAGAGAGAATAACGGTATACTATTTTCCATTGACCACCACAGGGGATCTGAAGAACAGCAGGCGGGAGAGGAGTATTTTGATCCTGAACTTTTTGACCCTCAGACCTGCCGTGTGGACACATTTAAAGAGTTCAGAAAGACCCTTGAAAAGGCCGGGCTCGAGGACACGGTTGTGCCAATTGTCTGCCGGTCTTATGTGGCAGCACGCCTGTGGGCAACTCCCCTCAGTCTGGTCTTTATTGATGGAGGGCACTCATATGAGGCCGTGTATACAGATTACAACTGCTGGGCCGGGCACATAATGCCAGACGGATATCTGCTAATCCACGATATTTTTAAGGATCCTGAAAAGGGCGGTCAGGCACCTTATCATGTCTACAAAATGGCAGTCGCATCCAGCCTTTTCCGGGAATTTCCCATGATCAAAACCTTAGGGGTACTCAAACGGCAAGGCTACGGTAAGCTACCTGAAAACCTTCCAAGGCCATGAAGCCGCATTTTCACCGCCCACTCACTACGTTCGTTCAAGACGCAAAGTACGCAGAGTGCCGCTACGCGGAATTCATTTACCGTTGAGAGGACGTTAAATGAAAATCATCCGAAGCTTTGCTTCATATGGTTTGTTTCTCAAAATGCTTCTATAGCAATAAAATCGATGATTCGATAGGTACCGGATACGGGTTAGATTACTAGTTTACCCTGCCCGAAGGGCTTGGGTTTATAACAAAGAACCCTCTCTGCGAGCTCAAGCGAAGCAGGCGGTGCTGGCTTAAACGGACAGACGATCTATTCTGTGTGCCCATTAGTAACTGATTCGCTTGACCTGACCTAAAACAATAGGATAGGGTTTCCAGAAACTGTGGCTAAAAAGCGTGCTTGCCGAGGTGAGGCCAAAAAGTAAGTCTGCAGCAATGAGGACTGCAGCAGCAGTCCAGGTTGTTTTCTCCTTGGTGTAGATTTCGCGCTCTGGAATGGTAACCCCTGTCCAGAACGCCTCATCTTCGTATTTCTTGTCCAGTATCCATTCAAATACTATCTCTGCAGCTTCAAACTCTCCGATAGCAGCGAGGGATATCACAAGTTCCGCGGTTTCCGCCACAGTCACCCAAGGCTTGTCTGACACGCAGAGCACTCCCCAGCCTGCGATTGCAAAATCATTCCATGATCTCTCGATCCGCTTTAGGGCCTCTTTTTCTGTAAGCGCCCCGCAAAGTACCGGATAATACCAGTCCATGGAATAGCGGGACTTGCTCTGGTCAAAGAGATGGGGTTTGTGCCTGATCGCTCTGCCCAGCTTCATTCTTGCAGCTTCCCAGTGTGGCTTTTCCTCGCCCAGTAGTGATGCAATTCTGAGAGCACAGTTAAGGCTCATATAAATGGAGCTCGAACCTGTCAGAAGGGCAACTTTATCTATGCTGTCATCAGCCCTTTTTGCCCAGAACACTTCACCCTCAGTCCCCTGGAGTTCTATCACATAGTCTATGGCCTTGCACACTGTAGTCCACATGAGGCGCAAAAATTCATTATCACCTGTGGCCAGATAATAATGGAGCACTCCAACGGCTATGTATGCGGTCATGTTGGAGTCCTTGTATGCTCCCTTTTCAGGACTGCCATCCATGTAATACGACCACCAGCTCCCATCAGCCATCTGGGATCTGGAAGACCATACGTAAGCCTTTCTTGCTTCCTTATGGTAGCCACCTATGGTGAGACCCATTGCACTTTCAACATGATCCCAAGGATCGGTCTTCCCGCCCTTTGACCAGGGTATTTCCCCATCTTGTCTCTGCACACTCAAGATGAACTCTGCCACTGAAGCTACGTCAACAAGCGTATACTGAGCCTTAGGCGAGATTGTCGCTTTATACATTTCTCTCTTTCCTCAGGTAAATTACGAGGCTTTTTCCCATGACAGGATTGAGCAGATTATCCAGAAGGCGGGTAATCCATGGATGCTTCATCATGTCCCAGACCAGGAAACTGTGATACAGGTTGACAAGCACGGAGTCATCACGTGTTAGGCCCACAAGGCATTTAAGCCACCAGTAAGGTGTGTGGAGGCTGTGGGCAAAATGAACTGCCCGCTTTCTTGCCCCTACACCTTCCAAAAGAGAGGTCAATTCCTTTTTTTTGTATATGCGGATATGCCCGTTGGTTGCATGGTGGTAGCTTTCTGAAAGGGCCCAGCATATACGTTCCGGCAGGAACCTTGGAACACTTACCACAAGGTCTTTACCAGGTTTTAACACCCTTATGATCTCGTAAATTGCTGCCCTGTGTTCATGTATATGTTCCAGGACCTCCGAGCAGATAACAAGATCGAAAGAATTGTCTCTGAAAGGCATACAGTTTATGTCAGCAACAAAAGTTCCCCAGAGTCCGCCACCCTGTTCTCCAAGTTTTTCCTCGTAAATGAGCTTTCTTTTGGCCTCGACAACATCATCAAAGTTGATGTCCGCTCCGACCGCGACCACTTTCTTTAGTCTTGAGGCAGCACATGTGTGGCGTCCCGACCCGCAGCCTATATCGAGTATGCGATACCCGGGTCTTATGCAGAGCCTGTTAAAGTCAACTGTGACCATAGATGGCCTCCATGTATGCCTCAATGGTTCTTTCAGCGGCCTTTTCCCATGTAAAGAGGTTATGCACCCTTTTAAAGCCTGCCCGCCCAAGTTTTTCTGCCCTGCCGGGATTGTCGAGAAGCTCCATGATGGTTTTGACAAGGGCTTCCGGATCAGCCGGGGGCACAAGGATTCCGGCATTACCCACCACCTCCGGGAGAGCACCGCCTGTGGTACTTATAACGGGAAGGCCGCACGCCATGGCCTCACCAGCTGGAATCCCAAACCCCTCATACACGGAAGGGACAACCGCAACGCTCGCCCTCGCGTATTGTCGAACGAATTCCATGTTGTCAATCCGGCCTGTAAAGGTAATTAATCTCCCTATACCCAGCTTTCTTATCAGCTTTTCGATACTGCCATTCTTTTTGGGCATCCCAACAACTGTGAGCCTAATCTTGCGGGTTTCAGATACCTTGGCAACGGCCTGCAAAAGGAAATTGAGCCCTTTCAGAGGTGTATCTGCGCTGTTTGTTGCAATTATCCGATTCGCATCCCGCTTGATTTCAGGGATGGGATAAAAAAGCTCTGTGTTGATTCCATTTGGTATGACCCTGAATCTTTGCAGGGGTATTCTGAATTCCCTGCTGATATCACTCTTTGCGCATTCTGAAACCGTGATGATGTGTGAAAGTGTCCTGGAGACCCTTTTCTGCATTCCGACAAATGAATACCAGCGCATGTGTTTCATCTTTTTCAATGGAGATGAAACAGCGCTGATGGCGAGATCCCGGTCTACCGTGATGGGGTGATGAATGGTGGCAACTGTAGGCACATACCTCTTGATGCGCCACAGGCCGTATGAAAGGCTCTGATTGTCGTGAACTACATCGTATCTATGAAACCTATCCCGCAGAAACCTACAGGCCCTGAGCCCGAAGGTAAATGGCTCAGGGAAACCCGCGGTCGAGACACCAAGCCACTCGATAAGATTGATGGGATCAGAAAGCTCCCTCATGGTGGGTGTTCTAAACGGGTCTTCAGGGTCATAGAGGTCAAGGCACGGAAGGCGAAAGACAGGGATATCGTCATCAAGGAACGGGTCAGGCGGCCCTGATACGACCTCCACCAGGTGCCCCAGGTCTTTCAGTGCCCGACTCAGGTTCTTGATGTAGACCCCCTGTCCGCCGCAGTGGGGATTAGTCCTGTAGCTTAATAGACATATTCTGAGAGGACCGTTTTTATCCGTTGGCATCAGATAATCCCCTCATCCGCCTGCTCATGTATCTCCTCACCGGAAAAACCTGGTTGTTCAAAAACCTTTTGAGTGTCTTCATCTAATCTCAGTGGCAGGCCGCGGATTGAGCCCGGGTCTTCAGCCATTCGTAAGAACGCACTTTTCGGCGGAGGGATAATAGGCAGAAACACGACGAGGTGTCAAGGGAAAAATCATAGCGAGATAGTACTCCAGAGGAGCTCTGAAATAACAGACACCATGATCCCCCTCTGAGGGTAAATCAAAACCACGGCCTCTGGCCATGGATTCTTCACTGAACTGCTTCGTGGTTGCACTCATTGCAATGACCGGAGCTGATGTCTTTTTACGAAAAGGGGAAGTTTTACTTGACTTTTTATCCCGTATATATGAACTATCACATGATAATCTGAGCGCTACTCGATAATGTCAGTAATAATCTAAGGGTTGTTGTGCGTGTCCCTTCATCTGCCGCAGGGAGAGAACTCCCTGAAGCATGGAGGGCCCTCATGAACCATGGACTGGGTATCGCCAGCGTTTTCTGAGAGAAGCCTGCATACCGAGTTCGTTAAGTAAAAAATGATCGAGAAGCTGAGACAATGTCTGAGAAGTCTGCCCATGAACCGCAGGAGGTGGGGAAAATGGAGTCACGACCTTGGCAGCGGCACTATGATTACAACGTACCCACAACCATTCGCTACCCCCGCTTGCCCATCCAGGATATTCTTCAGGTTCCGGCAAATGCCTATCCGGATAAGGCAGCCTTGAACTTCTACGGAAACGAGATAACCTTCTGGGAATTGCGCCAGCAAATCCTGCGCATGGCCAATGCCCTTGGGGTCCTGGGTGTGCAAAAAGGAGAACGCGTGGGCATTCACCTTCCCACCAGTCCCCAATACCCCATCGCCTATTATGCCGCTTTGTCTCTGGGGGCCATCGTGGTCAACCTCAATCCCATGTATACAATGGATGAGCTAAAGCA
>Ga0209427_10003489_pt1 | contig 18429 bp, 17 predicted proteins | sample DeeMarSWOR136_30_FD_187465 | JGI IMG/M metagenome (GOLD analysis project Ga0209427, IMG submission 187465) | Marine sediment microbial communities from White Oak River estuary, North Carolina - WOR-1-36_30 (SPAdes) (version 2) | ecosystem: Environmental > Aquatic > Marine > Intertidal zone >...
TCCACCCAACTGTGGCGAAAAAGGAGCTGGGATATAGATCCCGGATTCCATGAACAGGAGGAGTTCGCTGGCCATGGGAGGCCAACCAGGCTCCTGAGCTAACCGCGCACGAATTTCAGTGCGCTGCTGAAGATCCTCATATGGCCAGACGTGAATGACTTGGTTTAGTGGACCAACTTCTGTATGCCAGAAGGCAGCCAGCTCAGAATATTTCAGGCGTACCGACAGCGACGCTTCGAATCGCTTTTCGAATTCTGGAATTTGGCCAGGTTTCAATGTGTAGGTGCGGATTTCGTAGATCATCGGACGCTTCCTTTACTGAAGGGAAGGGATCATGAAAAACTAGAGAATGAACTGATTGTGTTGTCAGGTCTCAAAGCGCAATTTTCGTAAGCCTCGCTCAGATTCTCAGTCAATGATTAGAATTCGCTTTTGGTTCCGTTGAATATACAAGAAAGGAAATAGTCTGTCAAGAATAATCAACCACAAGATATGGGAGTTTCCTCTTCACATGTTTAAGCGCCAACAACGCAAGAAGGTTTAACAGGTAAGCTGAAACCATTGCGGGAAGGAACTGAACATATCTTGCCACTATCCGCCCCTCCCAAAAGGTTCCGGTATGAAGGGCATATCAAAACCTTGAAACCCACTTGAATTTTCTATCCATCGAAATTAATAAAGGGCAAAGACTTTCTATCGATTACCAAATCGAAATCGAGCATGCTTCACTTAATTGTCTATTTCTCGATTATAAGGAGGTGACCTTCGGAAAGGAGAGGCAGACTTCCTAGAAATAAGTTTATTTTGACTAGTGTAATTTAACCGCAGTGTAGGGTAGCTTAAGTTCTGATATGTTCTAAATTTCTTTACATGGTACAATTTTTCCGATCTTCTCAAGTCTCATCACGTATAACCTTGTTTCTGGATCCAAATGTGGTGGAACATGAGCTAGGAATGCCTTACTTGTTGCCCTGCGATTCAGAGAATCACTGTGATAAAATTGTGATAGAATTAAATCAAAAAGACTGGAATAGATAGAATAGACTGGAATAAGTGGAAATGTATTTGTCTAAATGATTTTGAAGAATTACGGGAAACCAAACCAATTATCAAGGGGTTAGAAAAATTGCCTGTTTCGCTTTCCCAAGCCGAGGGTCGCGGGTTCGATCCCCGTTGCCCGCTCCAAATTTGTTTTTGAATCAAGGAGTTATAGATTTAGGTCGTAGATTCTTTTTCATTCGTGCCCGTATAAATGCCCGTTGTTCCCAATTTGACGTCTCCAAATACTTTATTTAAATATTAATTGCAGCCCCCTCCTCGGTATCCATATTCGAAGTGTACCTCTCAACCTCAGAGAAAAATCTCCCTCAATCACTTAATGATCGCCTTGAACTCTTCTTCCTAAAACACTCACTTCCCTAATTTTTGAAAAAGGTGTATATTACAACCGTAAATGAGCAATGGGGATAAGGAGCTTTTTTCAAAGCAAGGGAAAACAGGCAAGTATGTAGTTATAGCCTTAACAGGCACCGTTAAACAAAAAGGGGTAAGGGGCCTTTGTACCCAATTAAATTGAGGATAGAAAAATGAAGAATATTCTGCTTATAGGAACCCTTGATACTAAAGGGGATGAACTTTTATTTATGAAAGAGCTTGTAGAGAAGGCGCATCATTATCCAATCGTAATGGACATAGGGATTCGTGAGTCAAAGTTTAAGGCAGATATTACGAGAGAAGATATATTAAGACACATTGGAAAGGATATAGGGGATTTGATTGCTCTGCAGGACGAGGGAGAGGCTATAAAATTAATGTCTCCCGCCATTGAGGTTGTGCTTAAGGAACTCTATGAGAAAGGCAAGATAGATGGTGTTGTAGGAATAGGCGGAGCCCAAGGCTCTGCAATGTGCTCTGCCGGTCTGAAACAGTTACCTGTAGGATTTCCGAAGATCCTTGTCTCTACCAAGGCTGTACAGGCTGGCATCAAAGGATTTGCCGGGACAAAAGATGTTGTGATAATACCCTCAGTGTGTGATATAGCAGGTCTGAATAGAATTACGAGAAAGGTGCTGAAGAATGCTGTGGGTGCTATATTGGGCATGGTTAGTGTTGAACTCCCACCACACCCAGAAAGACCTGTAGTGGTAATGAGCATGAATGGGACTGTCACTACTTGTTGTCTTCGCATTAAAGAGTTACTTGAGAAAGACGGATACGAAGTAATTGTTTTTCATACAGTTGGAGGCGGTAAGGCAATGGAAGAGCTAATAGAAGATATTGATAATGATATTGATTGCGTCATAGAGCTGGCATTGGAAGAAATAGGCAACGAACTGTTTGGTGGATTGGGTTCAGCAGGCAAGGAAAGGTTGGAGGCTGCCGGGAGGCGAGGGATTCCCCAGATTCTTACCCCTGGGAGTATTGATTTTATAAACTTTCTCACGATGGAGACGGTTCCTGAAAAGTACCGAAATAGAAGACTACATAGGCATACCCCGCAATCCACATGTATGCGAATTGAAAAGGAAGAAATGGAAATTATAGGTCAGGTTATTGCAGAAAAACTTAATAAATCCAGAGGGAAATTAGAGATAGTGATTCCTCTAAGAGGCTTTTCAATGTGGGACAAGGAAGGGAAATTATTTTATGACCCCGAAGCAGACAGACATTTTATTGAGTCTTTTAAAAAGCATATATCGCCAGTTATCCAGGTCACAGAGTACGACCTTCACATAAATGATAAGTCATTTGCAGATTTAGTATATAAGCGATTTACTGAACTTGTAAAATAACCACCATCACTTCTATGATGAAGATGGGTCTTCAATGGTTCATCTTCGTCTTATAACCGAGTTTTCGTGAAATAGCCTGCGACGCATCAAACATTTCCTCCATTGCCTTTTTGATGTATTTTTCTTTCATTTGAAATTCTGGTAGTTTATCATTCCTTCCTTGTAAAAAATAGCAGGAGCGATAGTCTTCCCTAATGTTTGTTGTTATACTTACTTCCTTATGTAATCGTCAGTTTCTTGCACCAGTTAATCCTGAGGACTTATACATGTAAGTTGCAGACAAGACTTATCTTGACAATATCCGTCAAATCAAGTATCGGTCAGGGCAACTTATCCTTCCCCCACCGAAGGTACTCTTCCCTTAACTCCTTGACCGCCCGCACCAGTTCCCGGGACCACAAAGACTTCCGGACTCTCGAACGACGTCTTGATTGCTCATTCAATGAAGTCAAATCCGTCCGATAGGGGTCCCGTATGTTTGGAAAGGCGATTAAACCCTTTCGTAATGCTAAGAACTTTCATCGAGGGGTAGTCTCCTTCCCAATCGAATCCATAACGGCACAACACCGATATGGTGACTAACAAAGGTGAGTAGGAGAACGAAGGCTCCAGATAAAGCTACACTGATAGTATCTATCTTCTTAATCGCGGCATTCATGTTCATTGCTTCACCGCAATCATTCTATACAGTAACTAACTCATCTCCAGTACGGTGTAGTCGCTCATAGCCGTCCTGAGTCACCAGGTAAGTCTCGCCACAAAAGGACCAATTCTTACCATCACGTGTAAATACCGTCGGATGAATTATCACTGCCGTTCCCGGTGTAAGAAGCATGTCATTTTGGGGTGAAACCCGTCCTTCAATTAAATCAACCCCAGAGATATGACCGAAAGGAGCCTTCATTAGGTATCCACGACCATCAGCGTAAGACTCCATAGCAAAAACGATATCTCTGACTTTTTTGCCTGGCTTAAATTGCTCCAGACCTTTATTTATGGCATCACGGCAGACCGTTTGCATTTTCTCCAAGTCAGTATTTGGCTGTCCCACATTGACCGCCCTTACAAGCTGCGTCCAGTAACCTTCATAACGTGGGGTAATTTCCATCAATAGACTGTCACCAACCTCAATACGTCGATGAGTGGGATAATAAAAGACAATATTCCCATTACCAAAACCGAACTTACCAGAGCCAATTTGGGTGAAATGCTCCTCCGCTCCTCGGGCACGAGAAAAGTATTCAATTTCCGCTATGATTTCATACTCGCTCACTCCGGGACGAATCACCTTGAGAGCAGCTTCAAAACCCCCATCGCCTAAAGTAGCTCCTTTGCGATAGATATCAGCCTCTTCTTGACTGCGTTTGAAGCGAACTTGCATCATTTGTTCATGTGTCTCCACCCACTCAATCTTTGGTAGTCCATCTTTAAGATATGTGTACCAGGCGACCGAGAGCATTTCAAAGTTGACGCCGATTCTTCCTGACGAAATTCGACGCCTCTTGAAGAGCTCGATCACGTCGGCAACGATGTCTTCACTAAACCGACAATCACTGACAAAAGATCTGGCTGCAATTTCAGTCAGCTTTCGTGTAGTTGTTGTAAACAGAACTGCCTCGGAGTCCCCGAATACAACGACTACTTCTCGGTACGTAATTGTACGGTTATTGGTATAGTACCGCAAATCCCCATAGAATCCGTAACCATTATTCGCATCGCCGATCAGTAAAAGCGCTTTTAGATTCTCATCGTCGAGAATCTGCCGAACAGCCTCATGTCTTCTTTCCTTTTCGGTTGCCGAAAGCATACCTGTCTCCTGTTATTCCAACATTTGCTAAGACACCTTAGTTACCGTTATTAACCCCGCTCTCATGTCTTTTTCTATCAACTCCGGCCTTCTGTTATCAGGGTTACCATAACCACCGCCGCCCGGGAGTTCTATGATCACCAAATCCCCGGGTTTAAGCAATATGTAGTCTTTGGACGGTATGTCTTTAGGCGGATCGACCAATATCCTTAGCAACCTCCCAGGCTTTCCAACCAACTGGCCCTCCGAAGCGAACTTCGTTCTGTCTACCAAAAAGGATATCCATATGGGCTTTGAAGATACGACTCTAAAGCGATGCCTGGCACCAAGACCACCTCGGTATTCTCCCCTGACCCGGAAAACAATAACATGGGTGTCAGATCTACACTATTCACTCAGCCTCCCTATTTAATTCAACTTTTAATCGGCTAAATGCATGTATGCAAGCCTGACCCCATCCTCTTTCGGCTAAACGCCAATTCCGAGCTGGCCCGCATTTCCATAGTAAATTTTCTCTCTCTCTTTCTGGGACAACGGTAACCCCACAAGAAACTCCATGCAAGTCTTCGGATCTTCGTATGGGTAATCCGTACCGAGCAGGATTCTCTCTGCCCCCATGGCCTCATAGGTGCATACGAAAGCAGGCTTGTAGTAGTTCCCGCTGGTGGTCACGAACACATTGCTCTTGAAATAATCGCTTGGCTTTCTCTCAAGTTTAGGCCTTGCATTGGGATCAAACCACGGGATCACATACGGATAGTCCATTCGCGCAAGTAAGAAAGGTAACCCCTCTCCAAGGTGCCCAAGGATAAGTTTTAATCCGGGAAATCTGTCAAAAACACCACTTAGAATGAGGCGCATCATACATATTGCTGTTTCTACCCCGAATCCAAAAGGGGCGCCGGAGAGGGCCCATCCATAGGTCGTTTTCAGTTGAGGTATGGAGGGAAAAGAGGGGTGAAGGTAGATCGGCACGCCAAGTTTTTCTGCTCTTTCAAGTATGGGCGAATACTTCTTATCATCCAGATAGTCTTCACCGTAATTCGAATGGGTCTTCCAACCTTTAAGATTAAGCTCTTTTACTGCCCGTTCAAGCTCGTTTGCAGCGTCTTGCGGGCTTTGAGGCGCAAGGGCAGCAAATCCTGCAAACCTGCCGGGATATCTCTTGATCACCTCTGAGAGAGCATCGTTGACCTTTATGGCCATGGCCGCACCGGTTGCAGGACTCATCAGCTCGACGCCTGGAATGGTAAGGGAAAGCACCTGCACGTCAATCCCATTATCATCCATGGTCTTCAACCTTCCTTCCCCAAGGTCTAGGAGCTTCTTTAGAAGAATATCTCCAATGGGCTCCACATCATCATCAGACCATTGTACCCGACAGGCGTTTGTTCGCTTATCCCTCACATATCGTGGATATCCTTTGGCTTCAAACATCTCTGCAGCCCATTCCTCCGTTATGAAGTGGGCTTCAAAATCAATCTTTTTCATTTCTGCCTCCCTTTCATCACTGTACGAGGATTGTCGATAGCTGTACACACTATAACGTCTTCAAAGGTACTTTCAACATTGGTAACAAAAGGAGAAGTGAAGCTATTCCCCCCGACATGGCGATCAAGAATGACCACATGAGCGTGCCCGTAATATCCGCTATCCAACCGGCAAGTACGGGGGATAACATCGTACCGATCCCAAAGTAAACGGTCCACAAGCCGATGATACTCCCTGCGGCTTGCTTAGAGAAGAAATCCGAAGCGCAGGCGGCGTACATAGACCAGCAAGCCCCATAACCGAGGCCGAAGATGAAAGTAAAAACCATCAACATCCATCCCCGGCTACAAGCTACGGCGAGATTACCCCCAGCTATCAAAATAGCCGAGATGACCAGAATCTCGATCCGGCCCCATTTATCTGAAATTGGACCTAATGCTAGTTTCCCCATCATGCCCCCCACTCCAATCAAAGTTACTAACCGGGTAGCTGAATCATAGGGAAATGAGAGTTCCTGCACCGCATAGGTGCTTATAAAGGTAAAAGGAACAATGATAGTAAAACCGGTAAATAAATAAGCTAAACCAATTAACCAGAAATGTTTATCACTCAGAAGCTTTCTATAAGTTATCCCCACCAGCCTTTCCGATCCTCCCGGTTTGGCAGCAGGATCAGATTGTGTCTCGGGATAACTTCGTATTAGAAAGAAGCTAACTATCGCCAGTACGAATCCCAGAATACCCAGGCTCATCCACCCCGCCCGCCAATCATATGCCACGACTACTAGCGGTATGATAGCCCCTGCCGAAATAACCCCTAGCGAGCTTCCAGCATCTAAAAAAGCCAAGCTCATCCCTCGGCGCTTATCACTGATCCACCTTTGGGCTAAAGCCATGACCGGAGCCCAGCACGCGGAACACCCTACACCCGCCACAGCAAAAAACAAGCTTGCCTGTAATTCCGAGGTCGGATATGCCATCAGGAAGGCTCCTCCGCCCATCAGCGCCACAAAGATGGTCAATATAATCCTTACATTATATTTATCCGACAATACGCCTAAGATGGGGGAGAAAACCGTGTAGGCAATAAAATAAGAGGAATAAATTATACCGGCCTGAGCTTTAGTAATAGCCAAAGAGGGCAACATTTCAGGGAGAAGGGTTCCGAAGCTGTAGCGGAGGGCGTAATGGACGAAAATAATAAGGAAACAGGCAATCAAAACCCCTATGTTGCGTTTAAACATTCTCTCCTATCTTTCCTGAGCGAACCTTTACTGCTGGTTGGACAAAAACAAAATGTGACTGATAGGATTATTTGTGGATATATGTAATTCTGAGATATTGCTTTTAGTTTGATTGCTCCTTAAATAAATTTTTCTGTGCAATAAGGATTGACTCCTTCAAGTCGACCTTTGATAAGAACTCGCTTTTGGGTGGGATGAATATACGAAAAAGGGAGTTGTATGTCAATTAAAATGGTAAGAAAAGTTCAGCCAGGATCCTTTTGCCGTTCGGAATGGATTCCGCCACTGTGAACCCTCCTTTTGGTTATGCCTTTCCCCATCCCTGCCGATCTAAGCCCATCTTTTTCTCCCAGTCAGCCTCGAACTTTTTGTCGAAAAATCTTTTCAATTTTTCATAGTGGCGCTTCCATCCAGGTAAATACTCGTACATGAGCACATCTTCCAGGAAGGGAACGATCTCCCCCATCTTCTCCTTGGGGAGGTAAGCCCTCGCCTTCATTTCAAAAGAACGCTTCAGAGCTTCCGGATTTAAAGCATTGGCCGTAAGGACTGCAACCCTGAAGTCGCGACTTACGGCCAACTCTAATAGGTCGAAGCCACGAACGCCCATGATATCCAGAATGACAATATCATAATTCTGCGATGTTAACATCTCAGCCGCTTCATGATAAATCGTGGCTTTATCGAACTTGCAGTCTGGACAGGCCTCCAGGATCTCTTCTTCAAGAACGATCAAGACATCTGGTTCATCGTCTACGGCAAGAATCCTTTTACCGTTTAGAATAGACTCCTTCCTGGCCCTGTCTTCCCCCCGCAACTCCAGAGGAGGAATTCGGATCGTAAAGCGCGTCCCGGATCCCTCACGGCTCGCCAACGTGATCTCACCCCTCATCGCCTCAATCAATGCCTTGACCCCGGTCAGTCCAAGGCCAAGACCTGGCACACCGCCATGTCTCTTGTCATTTACCCGGACAAATCGTTCAAAGATGGCCTCCTGTTGCTCTCCAGGAATGCCCACGCCATCATCTTCGATCGAAACACACAGATCCGTCTCTCCATTTATGCATACAGCCATACGCCTCCGTCGGTACTTCATGGCATTGCTCATCAGGTTTCGCAGGATCTGCTGAACCTTTTTTTGATCATGACAGAAAGGAGACTCGCAGTACTTCCCGCTGACCTCCACAAAGATTCCGTTGGCATTGAGGATTTTTTGAAACTCTTCTCGACTCCTTGCACAGAGGAGTTCCTCTACGGCATGAGGAGCGATAATTTCCAGAACATCCAGGAGCGATTCTCTAATGATTCCCTCAATTTGAAACCGGTCGGTCTGAAAAAAGCCTTCCTCAGAGCGAAAGATCTCCACCATCTCCTCAAGGAGCGTCTGGGCTTTCCGGACATTCCTCAGGGTGCGCTCCAAAGCCCGTTTCTGAAGATCCGTGAGGGGACCGTATCGGTCCGCTTTTTGGAGGAGGTTCTCAGCGCTTGTCGAAGCAACGGACAGAGGTCCTGAGAGATCGTGCATCAAGAGGTCGAACAAATGGACTTTCTCCTGTATCTTTTTATCCCACTGGGATTTCTCCCCTGCCTTCATTTTTTTTGAAAAATCAGATCCTTTCACAACATCCCCCCTTTGTGACCGAAAAGGAGACACAAAACGTACTCCCCTCGGAGTTGAAACAATCTTCGAGTTTTTGACACTGGGTACCACCAGGAATCCTTCCAAGACAGAGGTTACGGTCTGTTAGGATATAGATGCATCGCTGGCTTGCCACTGAGATATCGAAACCAAAGCGCTGCGCGCAGGTCTTTATCCGAAGAAGGTCGAGGCCTTTTCCTCCGGCACCCAAGAGGAACAGACTACAGCGGTCTGCCTCCATTACTTCACAGGTCTTCTCGGAAATCTGGAGAAGCATGTCATTGAGTTCCAGATCCAAGCCGATGAGCCGGCCCAGTTCCAGGAGAGAGTGGAATTTGCAGCACCTTTCTTCCTTAGAGTGCTGCTAAGCCTGATCTTCAGCCCTGGCGAATATTTCTCTTCGATCTTCTACCATCGTTTCAAATTCGAATCAATTCTCCGTCCCTTAAGAGGGTGAGGTTTCTCATCCCTAGCCTTTCAAGCTCTCTTTTGATCGATTTCAGGTGTTGGGGCTTGAGGTGGGTGATAAAGATTTTCTTTGGAATATGTTTCATTTTAGACAGCCCTTCCTGCAATAATCGGGGCGTCATATGGCCTGTCTTGATCGCTAACTCCCCCATTCGATTGGGAAACGAGGATTCGATGATCAGACAAAAAACCTTCTTATCGCCGATTTTCTTCCAGAGAATATCAGAAGGCCCTGTGTCACCGGTGTAGAAGAAGCTTCTATTTCTGGGCCCTTCAACAAGATATCCTACCGCAGGTACAGAATGCTTCACTTTATAGGGTGTAATTGCATAGCCATTGACAGGGATAGACTGATTCAATTCCAAGGGGACAAGATTTAATACCGGATTTTGAGGAGAAGGGATCACGGTCATATCAGGCCAAAGCGACTTATTTAGGAGGCTCCACTTGACCGTTTTAAGGACAGGGGGAATGCTGAGGATATTGACGGTATGATTCCAGCGTCCAATGATGATGTTGTCTGCGAGGAACGGAATTCCTCGGATGTGATCAAGATGGGCGTGGGTAATGAAGATATTCTTTATTTTGAGTTGCTCCCTTTCATCAAGGACATTGGTGAGGCTTCCTGCATCAAACAGTATTTCCTTGTCTAAAAGAAAGCCCGGGCTGCGGTGCTTTGGAAATTCTGCACCTGAACAGCCAAGAACTCGAAGGTTCATCTCTCATTCCCTTTTATTCATATTAGCTTATATTGATCTTTTTTTAAATACAAATTTCTAAAGAAACTTGCCTGATCCGATACTATTAGGGCGACAGAGAATAGAATTTAGAATTAAATGGAAGGGAATAAGGACTATTCAGACAGGTTTTAGAAATCGTTTGAAAATAACCAATAACTCTAATAGCACCTAAAAGCAATAGCAAAAGGAGGTAGTTGTATGAAAAAAGGAGGGCTTATATTTTTGGCTTTTTCATTGATCGTGCCCGGCTCTGCCACTACAGGCTGCTCACAGGATGATTCAGTTGATCATGAACTCTACTGAGTTTACCTTTCATCCGGGAATTCCCTAATTAAGATCTGGAACAAAAAAACTTCTTCGATGGCCGGGCCAAGTTGCCTTCACATCTCTACCTGGATGAAGTATAGGTGATCGACGTCGGAAATATTGTTTCCCAACATCCTCCCCCAGTTCATGACCGATTCTTGAGTTACTCTCTTTTGGTTCTGCCTTCTCTCTGGTAATACACCAATCAATTGATACTGGCCGGTCTTATCACAACAATAGATTTCGTAGGCGGTCATACCCATCCCTCCTTTATGAATTAAAATTGTCACAGAATTACCCTAAAGTAAATAAGGTGGATCCTGTATTTTGGGAGGGAAAATATTGTATTTTAGGTAGCAATTAGGGTCCCCCACCCATCTAATCTCATCCCAAATATACTTCTGATCTATATTTGACGAAAAGGTCCCTATTTTTTTCTTTCTATTTTTAGGGAGACGGTATTATAACGGTCTGGACATTCGACTTCGATCATATCCTTATCCCACCAGGGGTATTTCCCGCCAAATTGCATCACGCTGAGGTAAGGAAAGATATCATGATAAAAAAATCCGCAGAGTCCACCGGAATCGTAGCAGTTCAGTTCAAACTTCTGACCTAACTTGTGGTTGGCATGACATGTTCCTTTTTGGCCTGTCACGGTAGCAATATATTTGATGCCGACCTTTTCCTCTTCCATGTTAGTCCCTCCTTGGATGAGATTCTAATAGAATTTAAATTCGAAGTTAAAAATATTATAATAAAGCGAAATGTGCAATTTATTTTATCATGGAGGTTATGGAAATGAAAGAGGGTGAATGGGGAAGATATCCGCGGCCCAAAAAGAAAGCCAGTGAAAAACCCGTAGATGAAGTGATAAAAGAATTGAAAAAACCTCCTTTTCCTCACAGTGATTATAGGGAGCGCTCACTAAAGATCCACGGTCTGATCTGTGCTAAATGTGGAAGAGAGTTCGACCATACAAACAGGCACCTCTTGACGGTTCATCATAAGGATGGGAATCCCAAGAATAATCCTCCAGATGGATCCAATTGGGAAAATCTATGTGTTTACTGCCACGATGATGAACACAGCCGAGAACTTCTCGGTAAATATTTGAGCGGTGAAGATAATAACAAATGAATCCTGAAACGGATTAAATGGCGAGGGTCAGACGGAGTTCTTTCTCCACTCTGACCATGAGCAGATTTCTTCTTTTCTCTAATGTTCTCACCAACAAACCTATCTTTTTTCTGAACGATTTGTCACGAATAGGGCTTAAGTTAATACAAATATTAATTGACCCACCTTTTATGGCGGCATCCGCCAGAAAGGCAGCCACTCCTGCATCACTTACTGCATTTGGATTTCCCTTTTGGATAAGAATATGGGAATACCCCAGAAGTCTCATGGATTGTTGGCAGACCAATTGAGGTGTAACCGTCGCCTTCTGATAAGCCTTCTGAATTGCTTTTGTCCGGATGAGGCGTTGCTTTTCTGTATTCTTAGGAAGGCGAAAGGCCCTTAGTACGGTCTCATAGGATTTTGCATCCTCTTCAATAGCTCGAAAGAGTCTCTTCCGAATGGCCAAAACGTCCTTCTTGATCTCTCTTATCTCTTTTTCCTTCAGCCCTCCTTTCTTCAATGAAAGTCCAACTGTCATCAAGATGAGAGAAGCCGAAAGCGCTCCCGCCAAGGCAGAGGCACTTCCTCCTCCAGGAGTAGGAGCCGCAGAACCCAGCTTCTCTAAGAATCGGTTGATGTCCATATGGCCTTTTGAGCTAAAAAGTGACGTGACCGTGTCCGTGTTCCATGTCCAACCCCACCCTCACCCCAACCCTCTCCTCTGCCTGCCGGCCCCGGTCCCGACCGACGGCGGGGCAGGCAGGCCTGAACCCTTTCTTATTCGAATTCTAAAATACGTTGCTCAATGACCTGACGAATTGAGAAATCGGGATATTTCAAATAATGCTTGACAATTCCTTCCAAAACTCCCAAAGGAATTAATCCAACAATCTCAGATTCTCCTATCTCGACACCCCTTTTAAAAGCTTCCTCCCTGATGAATTCGAAAACCTGCGGGATGTTGGTCACCCGATAGTTGGTCAGGTTCATGGACACCTGAACCATTCCCTTCTCCTTTAAATCAACTCCCATGGCTCTCACATGAGGAAATCCATCATCCTTAAAGCGAACCTTTTTAGCAATTTCCTTTGCAAGTGAAAGGTCTTGCGTCTTGAGATTTATATTAAAGGCGACCAGGGGAAAACGGGCTCCTACAACCGTGGCTCCAGACTTGGCATTGAAACTCTTAGGGCCTTCGTCAGGCTTCCAATTTGGACCTTTCAATTTTTCTTTGAGCCCCTCATATTCTCCCTCTCGGATCGAAGGAAGGTTTCTTCTCTCTGGAGAGGTCGCTGCCTCTTCGTAAAAAAAGACAGGAACTCCTTTCTCTCCCAATCCCTTTCCAAACTCACGGGCTATTCTAACGGCTTCTTCCATCTCGACCCCTTGGATAGGAACAAAAGGAACGACATCGACTGCTCCCAAACGAGGATGGGCTCCTTTGTGCTCCCTCATATCGATGAGATCAATGGCCTTCAAGGCCATGGAAAAGGCTGCCTCCTTGACCGCAGTGGCTCCGCCGATGAAGGTGAGGACGGTCCGGTTGTGGTCCTTATCGGAGGAGACATCGAGGAGCTTTGCTCCCTTGACCTTCTTCACCTCTTCCGCAATCCGGGAAATCTTCCCTTGCTCCCTGCCCTCACTGATATTTGGAACGCATTCAAGAAGTCTCATTTCCCAATCCTCAAGTCCGAAATTCGAATATCGAAATCCGAAACAATTGCGAAATCCAAATTTCAAAAATTGAACCCATGTCTATTTGTTTAGGTCATTTGTATTTTGAAAATTGGTGCTTGTTTCGAATTTCACCTGCCTACCGGTAGGCAGGGATTTCGTGCTTCGAATTTATAAAATATTTTTATAAATCCCTGGTCTTTCATAAACGAGTCTCCCTTTCTTAATGACCAGCTCAACATGGTCAACGCCGAAATGATAGGGAAGATATCGGTAATTAGGAATATCGAGTATCAGAACGTCGGCTTGTTTACCAATATCCAAGCTGCCAATCTCATTTTCTCGATCTATTGACCTTGCCGCATAAATCGTCGTAGCCTGGATCACCTCTTTGGGCGTCATCTTCAACATGGTGCAACCCATCGTCATTATCAACGGGAGAGATTCTGTCATCGATGAACCGGGATTTAAATCGGTGCCCAACGCCACGGCTACTCCTCTTTCAATTATCTCCCGAGCTGGGGGCAATTCCTTCATAGAAAGAAAAAAACTTCCACCTGGCAGCAGGACTGCAGTTACCCTCTTTTCAGCCAATCGTTCTATCCCAACCGGACTTACATATTCCAGATGATCAGCGGAAAAAGCACCTACCTCGGCGGCGAGTTCTGCCCCTCCACCCGAACTCAACTGGTCTGCATGGATTTTGGGTTTGAGACCGTATCGCTTACCGGTTTCCAAGATCTTTCTCGATTCCTCAATATAAAGGGCCTGTTTTTCACAGAAGACGTCGCAAAATTCCGCCAATCCTTCCTGAGCAACCTTTGGGATCATTTCCTCGGTAAGCACATCGATGTACTGCTGCCGGTTATTCTTAAATTCTTTTGGAACCGTATGGGCCCCTAAGAAGGTTGGGACGATATCGATGGGATGATCTTCTTGTAATGCCCTCATAACTTTGAGAATTTTTAACTCATCTTGAAGCGAAAGTCCGTATCCACTCTTAGCTTCGGCGGTTGTCACTCCCTTGGAAAGCATACGGTCCAGTCTCTTCTTTCCCAGCAAGAAAAGTTCATCGAAGGTTGCCTTTCTGGTCGCCTCGACGGTTGAAAGGATTCCCCCTCCTCTTTCTGCAATCTCCAGATAGGAAACCCCCTGGATGCGCTGCTCAAACTCATGCTCCCTCGATCCGGCGAAAACGAGATGGGTGTGGGAATCGATGAATCCAGGCATGACCACTTTCCCTTTGGCATCGATTTCCTGTCCGTCCTTACCTAACCTGTAATCCTTTGGCAACTCGCTCGTTTTTCCTACCCAAAGAGCCCTCCCCTCTTTAACGACGATTGTCCCGCTTTGAATCATCCCTAATCCTGACCCCTCTTTAAAAGAAGCAGAAAGGGTAAGTAGTTCACTAGCGTTTTTGATGATAAGATCAACTAGGACTGGCATCGGGTCGTTACGCTACGGCGTTACTAGGTTATTGGGTCAATATCATTGGTCATTGGGTCAATAAACCCTGGGTCATTGGGTCTTTGAGTCGAAAAAGGAATGACTTAATGACCTAGTAACCAATAACTTATAACGTTATTTCATTATTTTTTTTAGGGCTTTAATGAATCTCTTATTATCCTTCATTCTTCCAATGGTCACTCTGGCACAAGTTGGATAACCCCAAGTCTTTCCAGGGCGGATGATTATCCCCTCTTTCAAAAGGGACTGGAATACTTTCTGAGAATCTTTTTCGAAATCGATGAAGATGAAGTTGCCCTGGCTGGGCACATAGATATGCCCCATCCTATCCAATTCCCTATAGAGATACCTCCTTCCTTCATAAACCATCTCAATTGACTTGACCGCATGGGCTTGGTCGTTCAAGGCAGCCACAGCAGCAACCTGGGCTAGCCGATGGACAGGAAAAGGATCTCTCACCTGATAAAGGCAATTCACCAGATCTTTCCTCCCCAATGCGTAACCGATTCTCAAGCCTGCTAGCCCGTACACCTTTGAAAATGTACGGAGAACGAAGATTGGTCTCCTCTTTTGGATATAGTCTAAACCATTTGGATAGAATGGGTCTTCCACAAACTCCCCATAAGCTTCATCCAGGACGACAATGACACGGCTCGGGAGTTTCGAGAGAAAATGATCGAACGATCCCCGAGGGACGATCGTTCCGGTCGGATTATTTGGATTGCAGATGAAGACAAGCTTTGTCTTCGCATGGACCTTTCTCACCATCCCCTCGAGATCATGCGTATAGTCTTTCAACCCTACCTTCACTACCTTTCCACCCATCATCTGAGTGACGTTGCTGTAAACCGGGAAGGTTGGATCTGCCATGACCACTTCGTCGCCCTCGTTCACAAAAGCATTGGCAATCATGAGGATAAGATTATCTGCACCATTCGAGACAACAACCATCTCTTCTGGCAGCGAAAACCTTTCAGCTAGGGCCTGTCTCAAAACCGGACAGGGCCCTTCCGGGTACAGGTAAATGTTTGAAAGTTCTTTTCGGATGGCTGCTACGGCTTTTGGAGAAGGACCGAGCAAATTCTCATTTGAGGCCAGCTTGATCCACCGTTTAGCCCCGATCTCTTTTTGAACCTCCTCGATCGACTTTCCAGCCACATAAGGAGTAATCTCTAAGATCCCTTTCCTTGCTAATTTTTCAATCTTCAACTTTTCCGTCTCCCTTACTGCGAATTCATCAGCCAATGACTTCAAGGCCATTCGATTTATTTTAATGAATGAATCAAGTATGTCAAGGGATAACCTACACACATATACACGCTACGTAGATTCTGGTCAAGGAAAGGTCAAGAGTTATAGGTTTTGGATATCACAAAAGAATGAGTAAAAACTTGACTACCCTATTTAAATTCGTTATAAGATTCGATATTTATTCTCTTCTTTGATATGTTGAAGGCTGACACCAAGAGGTTCTTTCAGAAAATACCTTCAAGGGAGGAGGTGAACAATTAGCATATCAGAATCTTTAAACGATCGAAAAAGGAGGAAAAGAAGATGCAAGAAAGAATGACAATTTTTTGTTTAGTTTTATTTTGCTTGTTTTTATCTCTTGAAATTCAAGCAGCGGAGAATGTGGTAAGGGTGACTACCTGGGGAGGGAGCTATAAGGCAACCTATGAGAAAGTGGCTCCTCTCTTCGAAAAGGAGTATAACGCTAAGGTTGAATATCACGTTGGCACTAGCCAGAGTTTTATGGTGAAAGCTCGCCAGGCTCAGGTTGATGTTGTCACGAATACCATTCTACAATCGGTTGAGGGCGAGATGGAAGGGCTTTGGGCTGAATTGCATCCCAATAAGATTCCGAATATGGCCAATCTATTTAAGGTGGCTAAAAACTCTAAATACACAATCTTCGCAAACGTCGGCCCATACAACCTTATTTATAACAGTAAGCGCATCCAAACACCGCCCACATCTTGGGATGACTTGTGGAATCCCGCCTATAAGAATAGAGTCATCCTATATCCTTTTCACAGTGTGAGCACAACCTGCTTGCTCATATTGCTAGCGCAACAGAAAGGTGGAGGTATTGATAACATCGATCCTGGTCTGAATCGACTTGCCGAACTCAAGAAAAATGATAATCTCATTGGAATGCCTCCTGGAGAATCTGAAATGATTTCTCTATTTGAACTGGAGGAAGCATGGATTGGTCCTTTGACGAACGGAAGGGTGAAAGACCTATGGGACAAAGGAGCCAGCTTTATGAAAATTGTTCGTCCAAAACCAACTTTCGGCATGATCACTACGATGAACGTGGTAAAGGCCAGTAAAAATCTCGATCTCGCAATGAAGTTTGTAAACTTTGCTCTTGGGCAAGCGTGCCAGGAGGCCTATGGCAAAAACAATCTCTATGCACCTACAGTGAATAATGCCAAAGTTCCTCCAGAGGTGAAAGACCTAATGCTAAATGAAGCAGACATGAATCGATTGTTTCTGGTGGATTGGGTTGCGGTCAATAAAGTGAGAGCCCAGTGGGAAGAGCGTTGGAATAAGTTGATCACTAAATGAGATCGATCATGGAAGAATATGGTGAGGACAAGGCAGGAATATCGCTCAAGAACGTAACCAAAAGATTTGGTCATTTGGTCGTCGTCGATTCGGTCTCCTTCCATGTGAAGGAGGGAGAATTCATGTCCCTTCTGGGTCCGAGCGGGTGTGGAAAGACGACCACCCTTAGGATCATCGCAGGTTTTTTAAAACCCAACGAGGGAACCGTTTATGTGGGGGGGGGGGATGTGACCCATCTCCCCCCTTATAAAAGAAACCTTGGCCTTGTCTTCCAGAGTTATGCCCTATGGCCCCACATGACCGTTCTTGAGAATGTTCAGTTCGGGCTTAAACTGAACAAGGTCAAACCAAAGGCCATCAAGGAGAAGGTTGCAGAAGTACTCTCTCTCACGAATCTCACCGGTTTGGAGAAGAGATTTCCAAGAGAATTAAGTGGCGGTCAGCAACAGCGAGTGGCTCTTGCAAGGGTTTTAGCCCTCAATCCTGCCGTATTTCTTCTGGACGAACCTCTCAGTAATTTAGATAGAAAGCTCCGGATCTACATGCGTTTGGAACTGAAACAGCTGCAAAAAAAATTACGGATGACGACTCTCTATGTCACCCATGACCAGGAAGAAGCCCTTTCCATGTCGGATCGCGTAGCCATCATGAATAAGGGGAAAATCGTTCAAATCGGAACCCCCGATCAAATCTATGAAAAACCAGGATCAATGTTTGCAGCTGATTTTGTCGGAAATATTAATGTCATCGAAGGAGAGATTTCTGACGTTTCGGGAAACCACGCCACCTTTAAGACCTCCGAGGGACTCACGTTGAAGATCTTGGCAGAGGAAGGACTAAAGCCTGGAGACAAAATCAATTTGACGATTCGACCTGAAAAGGTGAGGGTTTTCCGAGAATATCCGGACGGAAACAACATTCTGGCCGGTCATGTCAAATTTGTGGAATACTTTGGTTCATTAATCAAGTATTTCGTAGAATTAGAAACAGCTCATCAAATAATCATTGAAAGCCAGAATCTCGACGCAAGGTTTGATTCCGGTGAAAAGATTCACCTTAAGATAGACCCTCATCACTGTTATTCCATTAAATCCGAGAAGTGAAACGGT
>Ga0209427_10003490_pt1 | contig 18416 bp, 13 predicted proteins | sample DeeMarSWOR136_30_FD_187465 | JGI IMG/M metagenome (GOLD analysis project Ga0209427, IMG submission 187465) | Marine sediment microbial communities from White Oak River estuary, North Carolina - WOR-1-36_30 (SPAdes) (version 2) | ecosystem: Environmental > Aquatic > Marine > Intertidal zone >...
ACTGGAGTTCGCCGAGAAAGTGTCGGAGCAAGCGAGGACTGATCTCAGGAGGCTCGGTTTGGTGCTCGATACCTTCAAGATCAAACACCTTTCAGACAAAGAGGGGTATCTTGATGCCATCGGAAGGAAAAAGAACGCCGAGGTTCGGAGGGACGCCAGAATTGTGGAAGCCAATGCAGAAGCAGAAGCCCGATTGGTGGCGGCAGAGGCCAAGAAAAGGGGTAGCGTGGCAGAGCACGAAGCAGATGTGAGCATCGTGGAGGCGGAGAACAAGCTCCGCGTGAAAAAGGCGGATCTGGCCGCTGAGGCGAACCGAGTCGAAGCAAAGGCACGGGTGGCCGGTGAGATTGCCCGAGTGGAGGAGGAACAGGTTCTCGAAGAGAAAAGAGTCGAGATGAACAAGAGCAAATACCAAGCCGATGTGGTTGTGCCTGCCCGAGCGGAGAAAGAGGCCATGGAATTGAAAGCCACAGGCAAGGCGGCGAGCATTGTTGAAGACGGAAAGGCCATGGCAGAGGCCGTGAGGGTGCTGCGACAAGAATGGGAGAAGGAGGATACGAGAGAGCTTTTCTTGATTCAGCAACTTCCGGACATTCTGGATAAGGTGACCCGGGTGGTGGCTGAGAATCTCTCCATCGACAAGGTGACGGTCCTTGATGGCGGTAACGGAAGGGGCATTCCTTCCTATGTACGGGGGGTCGCGGGCTCCATCGTGTCTATCTTCGAGGAGATCAAGAACGCAACAGGGTTGGACATTCCGGAGATCCTACAAACCAAAAGAAAGAGCGCTGGGGAACTTACAAGCTAGTGAAGCTTCGCGTCAAACCGGCGAGGGTTTCGCCAGCGATGGCCATTCCACCCCCACCCCCGCATCAAGTGCGGGGCAGGCTCTGCCCTCCCCCTCGGAGGCTGTGCCACAATTTGTCATCCCGGCCAAGTCTCGCCAAGCGAGACGCGAGCCGGGATCCAGAATGTATCATTATTTATGTCTTCTGGATTCCGGATCTCGCCCACCTGCGGTTGGCTCGTCCGGAATGACAGTTTTTGGACATTGCGACACAGTCTCTCGAGAGGGAGGGTTAGGAGGGGGTGAAGCGGCAGATCATGTGTTACGGGTTTATTGAAACGATCCGCCTGCCAGGGAGGTAAATTCATGGTGGTGAGAACAAAAAGGGACGTGCTGAAAATTGTAAAGGACAGGAACGTCAGTTTCATTCAGATCTGGTTTACCGATATCTTGGGCATGCTCAAGGGATTTTCCATTACACCTTCCGAGTTGGAGGGCGCCCTAACAGAGGGGATGGGATTCGACGGGTCTTCCATTGAGGGCTTTGCCCGAATCGAGGAGAGCGACATGGTAGCCATGCCGGATCCCATGACTTTCCAGTTCCTTCCCTGGCAGCCGAATGACCGGCCTGTCGCCCGGATGTTTTGCGACATTCTCCAGCCGGATGGAAGCCACTATGAAGGCGACCCCCGTTACGTGTTCAAGCGCATGCTTCAGAAAGCGGCGGACAAGGGGTACAAGTTCTATATCGGACCGGAGCTTGAGTATTTTTACTTCGAAACCACGGAGCGCCCGAAGATCATTGATAGGGGTGGCTACTTTGACACACGGCCCTTGGATCTGGGCGGGGGCTTGAGGCGGGATACCATTTTTGCGCTCCAGGAGATGGGAGTTGATGTGGAATACAGCCACCATGAAGTGGCGCCCAGCCAGCATGAGATCGATTTGCGCTATGATGAGGGGCTTCGGATGGCGGACAAGACCATGACCTACCGGGTTGCCGTCAAGGAAATGGCCCGACAGCGCGGCTTCTATGCCACCTTCATGCCCAAGCCCATTTTCGGAGAGAACGGCAGCGGCATGCATGTCCATCAATCCCTTTTCAGGGGCGACATGAACGCCTTTTATGACCGCGAGGACCGATTCAATCTGTCCGGCCTCGCGAAAGCCTATATCGCCGGGATCATGAGGCATGCCCGGGAGATCGTGGGTATTACAAATCAGTGGGTCAACTCGTATAAGCGCTTGGTACCGGGCTATGAAGCGCCCGTCTACATCTCATGGGCGAGGCGCAACCGCTCGGCCATGATCCGGGTGCCCATGTACAAGCCGGGAAAAGAGCAGGCCACACGCATCGAGTTCCGCACACCCGATCCGGCATGCAATCCCTACCTGGCCTTTGCCATAATGCTTGCTGCCGGGCTCAAGGGAGTCGATGAAGACTATCCCCTTCCGGACCCTGTGGAGGAGGACATCTACGAGATGGATGAGGCGGCGCGGGAGAGGGCGGGGATTGTTTCTCTGCCCGGGAGTCTCTTTGAAGCGGTGCAGGAGTTGGAGAAGAGCGATCTGGTGCGAGAGACCCTCGGCGATCACATCTTCCATCAATTTGTGGCGAACAAGAAAATTGAGTGGAATCGCTACAGGACCCATGTCACGGACTATGAAATCGAGAACTACTATCCCATCCTGTAGCGCCTGGTTTAACGATATCTTTAATCATGGGAGCTTCAAAGGCCTGGAACTTGGCAGAGTAAGCCTTTTGGAGTGTTGGAAAATTTCAAAACCTTGAATTCAATTTGGATACGCCCTTTCATTACTCCAGTACTCCATCACTCCATTACTCCAGTTCCGGATGCCCCTCAGAGCCGGGATTCTCCACTGCCTGCTCGCTTTAAAGCAAGAGTACACTAAAAGGAGGCCATATCTTATGGTGCGAAGACTCTTCATCCTAAGTTTCATCGCTTTTTTCATTTTCGGATCTCTGAGCACGGTTGTTCGGGCGGAGACTCAGGCCCAGGAGACACAAAGTGTGTCGGAAAAAAGGTTGGAGCCCACAACGGAAAGCCATTCCGAAATGCTCGGAGTCAGTAAAATTGCCATGGATACAGGGTGGACTCTCCTCGCTGCCGTGCTGGTCATGTTTATGCAGGCCGGTTTCGCCATGCTGACAGCCGGGTTCTCCCGGTCCAAGAACGCCTGCAACATGTTGATGAAAAACCTTATGGATTTTTGCTTTGGCACCATTTTCTACTGGGCTGTGGGCTTCGGCTTGATGTTCGGGGCAGGGAACATGCTCTTCGGAACAAACGGGTTTTTCCTGAAGGACGTGGGCGATACCTTCAGTTCATTGAGCTGGAGTGTGGTTCCGCTGGAATGCAAGTATTTCTTCCAGCTTGTGTTTTGCGCAACAGCGGCAACCATTGTGGCCGGTGCCATGGCGGAGAGAACCAAGTTCATTGCCTACATCTTCTACAGCATTGCCATCACTTCTGTTATTTATCCCATCGTGGGCCACTGGATTTGGGGCGGCGGCTGGCTGGCTCAACTGGGTATGTGGGATTTTGCGGGGTCCACGGTGGTGCACTCCACAGGCGGCTGGCTTGCCCTCACCGGGGCCATCATGCTTGGGCCCAGGACGGGCAAGTACAGCCCCGACGGCAGTTCCAATGCTATAACCGGTCACAGCATCCCTCTGGCCGCCCTGGGGACGTTTATCCTCTGGTTCGGATGGTTCGGGTTTAACCCGGGCAGTACCATGGCGCTTGTGCCTGAGATCGCACACATCGCCACCACAACCAACCTGGCGGCTGCGGCAGGGGGTATTTCAGCGATGATGACAGCGTGGTGGATGTTCAAGAAACCGGATGTGAGTATGGCCCTCAACGGCGTGCTGGGTGGACTGGTCAGCATCACGGCATCGTGTGCCTTCGTCTCCGTAGGAAGCGCCATCTGGATCGGCATGGTGGGCGGCGTTTTGATCGTCCTGGCCGTCGTCCACATTGATCAGGGATTGCACATCGATGATCCTGTCGGGGCCATCGCGGTCCATGGCGTTTGCGGGTCCTGGGGGACCCTGGCTCTGGGGCTTTTCGCCCAGGACAAATTCTCACCGGGCACCACCGGCGACGGCCTCTTCTTTGGGGGAGGTTGGAAGCTTCTCGGCGCCCAGGCTCTTGGCATGGTGTCTGTATTCGCCTGGTGTATGATTGCAGGGTTCACCCTGTTCTATGTGATCAAGCACCTCGTGGGTCTGCGGGTGACAAGAGAAGAGGAACTTCGGGGGCTGGATATTGACGAACACGGCATGGAGGCCTATTCCGGATTCTCCATTTTCATCACCGAGTAGAGTACCTCCTGTTTGACCTTACCCTGCCCTTCCCCGCCACAGGGTGGCCGTGTCATAATCCGTTTTTTGCGCTCATAGGTCATTTCGAGAGCAGCGAGAAATCTTGCGAGCATAGCCACTCACCTATCAAGAGTCCTCGGCTATCGGCTCGGAATGACATTGCGACACAGCCACAGATTGGAGGAGAGGGGCAGGGCTTCGTGCGATTTCATCACGCCTTCTCCACTTTGCACAAAAGGGATTTTAGACCGGTGGACCCCGTGATGGGATCGAATGCCTCGTGATCTGTTAGAACATTGCAATTGCTCTCGATGAAACCGTGATAGAGATGAACCACCCGGGGATGGACGTTATCCGTAATCATGGCCGGACAGGTGATGGACCCCCTGGGTGAGGCGACCCGGACGGTGTCGCCTTGTTGGATGCCGTACTGAACGGCTGTGGCCGGGTGGATCTCCAGGAGGTTGTGTGGACAATGCTTTCGCAGGGCTGGTATGTTGCGCATCATGGAGTGTGTGTAGGGCTCCAGCTTGGACCCTGCAATCAATATGAGGGGGTAATCTCGGGCCAGGTCGGGCTGGGAGACCGGGCTTTCGGCAGGCTCGGTGTAGACCGGTAAAGGGTCGTATCCGAGCTTCTTGAGCTTTTCAGAATAGATCTCAACTTTTTTGGAGGGCGTCATAAACCCCCTGGCCTCATATTTTCTGTACATGTTCGGGTAGTCTCTGAATTTGACGAGCCCAAGGGCACCGCGGACGAGCTTGCCAAAAAAACCTGTGAATTTTTGGTAGAGAAAGGGCGGAACAGAGATAATGATCCCTTCCGGGTGCTCCCTGAGCTCCTCGCAGGTGATGCCCAAGGGTTCCAGAGCATCATCAATCGCCTCTTCCTCGGTTTTCCAAGGGAAGTGTTGAGCGTACCCCATCTTTTTTCCCAACTCACAGAGGATTTTCCAGTCCGGCCACGACTCTCCTAGGGGTTCCGACACTTTCGGGCTGACGGCGATCCGGGAGGTGGCATTCCAGCCATGGTCCGCATGGGTATCATAGGTGACAAACCGTGTCGTCTCCAGACAGGTGGATGCGGGAAGCACGATGTCGACAAGCTCGGCTGTCGGTGTCATAAAGAGATCCACGGCCACAAGGAAATCCAGTTTCCTAAGAGCCTCCTCAACGATTCTTGAATTGGCGCAGGTCAACATGGGATTTGCCGCCATGACAAACATGGCCTTGACCGGATAGGGGTCGCTTTGGAGCACGGCATTCCATACAGAAGGGGTATGGGCGGAAGGCCAGGTTTTGGACAGCCTGGAATAAAGGCATTTGTCGTTTCCGATCTTCTTTTCTTGGGCCTCGGGCCGGAGCTTTTCATAGAGCTTTATATCCTTCAGAGCCATGGAGATGGGGATAACGATGAGATTGCCACCCGGCACATCCAGATTGCCTGTGATGGCCATGAGGATATCGATGGCCCGTATGGCACAGGAGGCATTGGTATGCTGATCCAGGGCGTTGCGGGGGCTGATGCAAGCGGGCTTGGTGCGGGCATAGACACGGGCCATGTTGCGAATGGTATCTGCCGGGACCCACGTGATCTCCTCCGCCTTTTCCGGCGGATAGGCTTCGATATGCTTTTTGAGGTGATCAAAGCCGACCGTCCATTTCTCGACAAATGGGTGGTTATACAGTCCTTCCTTGATGATCGCATGGAGCATGGCCAGGGCCAGAGCCCCGTCCGTTCCTGGTCTTAACTGGGCGTGGAGGTCCGCCTCCTTGGCGTAAGGGGTCTTCCGGGGATCCACCACCAGGAGTTTAACGCCTCGCTTTCTGGCCTCTTTGATGGCCATGTCTTGGGGCTTGTTCGTGGCTTCAGGATTCCCGCCCCAAAGCAGAATACAGTTCGTGCGTGCCACATCTGGGGGCACAACAGCGCCGAAGTCAAATTGGTACTGGAGAAAAACTCGAGGAAGATGGCAAATGTGACTTGGGTTGGACACGTTGGGTGTGCCCATAAGGTTTGCGAGTCTAGGGAGATAAGAGCCAAGGATATCCCCACTATGGTAATGGCCATGAAGGAAATGGACGGCCTCAGCACCGTCCGTTTTCTGAATCTGTTTTAGCCTGCTCGCAATGGTTTCCAAAGCTTCGTCCCAGGAGATCCTCTGCCACCGACCTTCTCCCCTTTCCCCAGCGCGCTTCATAGGATATTTGAGCCTGTCCGGTGCGTAGAGGATTTCTCGCATGTGTTTTCCTCTTAGTGTCAAGGCCCCATGGCTTTCAGGATCCAAGGGATTCCCTTCGATCCGAACGACCTTCTTCCCTACAACACTGGCCCGCATCATGCATTGGGAATGGGCGTCCACATCGCTTATGACAGGCACAAGCTTTCTTGATGTTGCCGGACTGGCATCGGCTGAGGCGAGCAACTCTGTCATATTGAGCTTGCCTGAAAAGAGATGATGGCCCATGGTGAGCGTTGCCCCCATGAGCGCAGCCGTTTTCATAAAAGCCCTCCTCGTGATTCTATTCATGATAACCCTCCTGGCTGGGTGGAAGTGCTTGATTAATACGGTCTTCAATCCACACAGCGTGATCTGTGAGACCCATGGTTCTGACGGTCTGCATAAGGCTGAGTCCCAAAGTGCTGCCGTGGACCTGGGGATGTTCCGTATCCCAGAAAAGGTGGATAGCCGAATAACCCGGCACCACGGCGTGTCGGTAGACCGTGGCATGAAGAAAACCGGAATAATCAGGATGATTCGTCGCATCGCGGGCTAGGGCTTTAAGGCTCCTCACGATGGATTTGTCCTTACCGGCGGCCGCTTGCACTCTGATGGTTTCCATCCATTTCACGCCTTTCCTCTTCCCCCATGCTTTTTGCCTTTCAAGAGGAGCATTTCCTGTGCCAAAACAAAATAGCTTGTAAAATCAATATATTGTGATTAAGACACCCCAGGCATATGTCCTATAGCACATTTTGGAGTTGACCATGGGACACTTCTGACCTAAGATGCGCCATAGGACATTTTGAGCCGTGAAGCGAGGAAACACCATGAATGTGAACAAGAATGCCTTTTTTCGCGAGGCCACGCTGCGCATCTGTGGCAGCCTGGATGTGGGAAATTTTCTGTTCCAGAGTTTCAGCTATGTACGGGATTTCATCCCCGCCGATGCCGCGTTTCTCACCCATTTCGATCCTGATGCAGGGAAGCATCTCGCCCTTGCCCGCGCGTCCTCTGAGGGGGCTTCGCTCCTCAACCTCTCCGTATCCATGCCTCCAGACGTGCGTTCCTTTGTGGAGCGCCGTGATTTGGAGACCCTCCCCATAGACAGGGCGGAGATGCATCCAACGGCCAGCCCATGGATTGCGAAAGGCTTGCTGGACAAAAAGGCCGCCCTCCTGGTCCTGCGTTTGGTCCTTGAGGGGCAGATCGTGGGGGCGGTTGTTTTTGTCGCCGGACAAAGCGGAGCGTTTACCCAAGAACATGCGGGCCTGGTGTCCCTGCTACGGGAACCTTTTGCCATCGCTCTTTCAAACAGCTTGAGATATCAGGAACTTGTCAAACTGAAGGAACTTCTGGACGAAGACAACCGTTTCTTACGCACCGAATTGCGTCAAGCTGCGGGGGAGGATGTGATCGGTGCGGACTTTGGGTTAAAGGGCGTGATGGAAATGGTGCGTCAGGTAGCGTCTCTTTCAAGCCCGGTTTTGCTTTTGGGTGAAACCGGTGCGGGCAAGGAGGTGATTGCCGGGGCGATCCATAGCCTGTCCCAGCGAAAAGACGGTCCCTTTATCAAGATCAATTGCGGTGCAATCCCCGAAAACCTCATGGACAGTGAACTCTTCGGCCATGAGAAAGGGGCCTTCACAGGCGCCCTTTCCCAGAAGCGTGGGCGATTTGAGAGGGCCGAGGGCGGGACGGTCTTCCTCGACGAGGTAGGAGAGCTTCGTCCGGAAGCCCAAGTGAGGCTTTTGCGGGTTCTTCAGGACAAAGAGATAGAACGCGTGGGGGGTACGGAACCGATCAAGGTGGACATTAGGGTGATCGCAGCCACCCATCGGGATCTGGAATCCATGATCGAGGAGGGCACTTTCCGGGAAGATCTCTATTTTAGGCTTAAGGTCTTTCCTGTTGCCATTCCGCCGCTCAGGGAACGGAAGGGGGACTTGCCTTCGTTGGTTCATCACTTCATGCAGAAGAAAACGAGGGATATGGGCCTGAGGCGAATCCCAACCCTGGCACCCGGTGCCCTTGACGCGATCACGGCCTATTCCTGGCCGGGGAATGTGCGCGAATTGGAGAACGCCGTGGAGCGGGCCATTATTCTCAGCAAAGGAGGACCCATCTCCTTCGAACACATGCGCGCTGCGACCAGCGGACAAGCTCGCGCGGAAGACGAGAGAATGGGCTATCCGCCAAAAAAAGAAATCCCGAGCGGTGAGTCTCTGGCCTTGGATGAGACGGTGTCCCGGCACATACGCCGTGTTTTGGATATGACCGGTGGCAAGGTAGGAGGAAAAGGGGGGGCTGCCCAAATGCTGCAGGTCAACCCCTCGACGCTTAGGAAAAAGATGCGGAAACTGGGTATCCCCTTCGGCCGGAAATCCAGGTGAACATGGGCCAAAGTGTTTGCTTCTTTTCCTACATTTTTGTATTTTTCAGAAGTGTTCTCCTCGAATGGGTCGCTTCTACGATAGAGGGGCAAGCCCGAGGGAATCCTAAGAAAGGAAAGGCATCCGAGGGAAAGCGCTTTTATGAAAACCGCCAAGAAGACCCGCCACGAACCGGATCAGATCGCTTGTCTCTACGAGATCAGCACGGCGCTCCATGCGACCTTGGATCTCAGAAAGGCGGTCTACAAGGTCCTTGAGCTTTTGTCGCAATATCTCGGCTTGAACCGGGGATCGATTACGCTTTTGCATCCCGAAACTTCGGAAATTCACATCGAAGTGGCCCACGGCATGTCATCGGCGGCGAAGCGCAAGGGGCGTTACAAGTTGGGGGAGGGAATCACCGGCCGTGTCATCGCCACGGGCCGCCCCATGGCTGTGCCTGACATAGGCGCTGAGCCCCTGTTTCTCGGCCGCACAGGCCCCAGGATAGGACCGGACAAGTCAACAGTGTCCTTCATCTGTGTTCCCATCAAGGAAGGGGCGAGGGTGATCGGAGCGCTCAGCGCAGACCGGGTGTTTGACCAGGCCATCCCCCTGGAAGAGGACGTCCGGTTTCTGACGATTATCAGTAGTCTCATAGCGCAAAAAGTTGGGCTTCTGGAGCGGATCAACCGGGAAAAAGAACAGCTCAGCGAAGAGAACCTGCGGCTCAGAGAGGAACTCGGCAAGAAATACAGCTTCAGCAATATCATGGGTAACAGCCGGAAGATGCAGGAGGTCTTTCACCTTATCACCCAGGTGGCCAAGAGCAACGCCAATGTCCTTCTTCTCGGAGAGAGCGGCACAGGGAAGGAGCTCGTCGCCAATGCGATCCACTACAACAGCTTACGGGCGGGCAAGCCCCTGGTCAAAGTAAACTGTGCGGCCCTTCCGGCAAATTTGGTTGAAGCAGAGCTTTTCGGCTATGAGAAAGGGGCCTTTACAGGGGCCCACCAGCAAAAGGCGGGCAAATTCGAGCTGGCCAGTGGAGGGACCATTTTTCTTGACGAGATCGGATCTTTACCCGTGGAAAGCCAGGGCAAGTTACTCCGTGTTCTCCAAGAGAGGGAACTGGAGAGGCTGGGCGCAACAAAGATCATCAAGGTGAATGTGCGACTTATTGCAGCGACCAACAAAGACCTTGCCAGTGCGGTTGAGGAAGGGGCATTCCGTGAAGACCTCTTCTACAGACTCAATGTTTATCCCATATACTTGCCGCCCCTTAGAGAAAGAGAGGCGGACGTGCTTCTGCTGGCGGACTACTTTCTGGAGAAATATGCCGAAGAATACGGAAAGGACATTCGGAGAATCTCCACCCCGGCTATAGATGCCTTGGTCCGGTATCACTGGCCTGGAAACGTGAGGGAATTGGAAAACTGCATGGAAAGGGCGATTCTGCTTTGTGAGGACCAGGTGATTCACAGCTACCACTTGCCGCCCACCCTTCAGACGGCTGAAGACACGGGCACCCAACAGACCCAATCGTTGGGGGAGGCCATGGAGACCTTTGAAAGGGAACTGCTCATAGACGCTCTGAAAACCAGTCGGGGCAACATGAGACAGGCTGCGAGGGCTTTGCAGACGACGGAACGTATTTTCGGGTACAAAATTAAGAAACACGGCATCAACCCAAAGCAATACAAATGAATCGTCTCCCCTGCCTTTGGAACGGCCCTTGGACAGGCCCTTCCAAAGGCTCATGTTCCTGAGCAAGGTCGCAGGACACCAAATTCTTAGTATCCATCAACGGGCAACCCTTGTGTAGTGGCGGACTTTACGCCCGCCCGTGGGAGGGGGTTAATCCGCCTCTGGCGGATAAACCCCTCCCCTACGGCAGTCCCACGATTTGGCGGCGGTGTCTTCAAGATACCCCCCGACGGCCCCTTGAATAGGGGATTCTGAGAATTCGCTTCTTCAGAATGAAAACAAACTTCTGAGAAACGATGCGAGGTTGCTCCAGAAAGCAGGGTTCGTATTCCGCAGCTTGCGCTTGACACAAATCGCTAGGTTTTCTATATCCTTATCCCCGGCAACAAATTTTGAGAAGGTCCTCTCAAATCCAGTATCCCCGCCTGCCAGCGCCTGAGGCACAGCCAATGGCGGGCAGGCAGTGACCAGAATCCAGTATCACTCCAATTCTTCGCCAGGGACTGTAACAGAAACTTGACTTAGATTTTAAGATCTTAGTCTATTTAAACGGGCAGAGGACACGACCATGGACGGCATTGTGGGCATATACGGCTTCGGCGACCGTGAACTGGTGAACAAGGCCTTTCTTGCAACCGGTGCCTGCCAGCACCGGGGCAAAGCGAGCACGGGATTGGCAATTGCGAACCGAAAGGGCATCTATATTCATAAGGGGTTGGGTCGGATTGCAGATGTCATTGACTATGATCTCATCAAGATTTTCCAGGACTTGGAGCCGATTGCGGCCATTGGGAATATCGGCTACACCAAAAGAAAAATCGCTGAAAAGGTCAACGCCGAGCCTATAGAAGTCCAACCTAAGAAAGACACGAATTACAGGCTTGTCTTAACCGTAGACGGCTATCTCCTGAGAGAAGAAGATCTCAGGGCTGAGTTAGAGCAAGATTACAATCTGGAGACGGAAAACAAAACCGAGGTCATAGGCGCTTTGCTCCACAAATACATCCTTGAGGAGGGTATCACCTTCGAGGCTGGGAGAAAGCTTGTGGACAAGCTGCACGGCAGGGCTACCTTCGCTTTGGTCGCGCTGGTTCATGACGGCAAAGAACCTTTCATGATCGCCCTCAATGATGATAAAGCCTTTGAGCCTTTCTGTTATGCGAGAATTGACGGCACATTTGTGGCCGCTTCCGAATCGTGTTCACACAGGAGGCTTAACGGTGTGACCGAGAAGGAATATGAAGGCGCGGAGATGTCCCTTTGCTCTTCCAGGGGATATGAGACAAGGCGGCTCAGAGAAGAGCCTATGATGCCGGATATTTTTCAAGGGGTCTATTTCGGCAATGTGGCTTCTCTATTCGGAGGGAAAGAGATATTCCAGATCCGACGGGAACTGGGTTTGAAATTGGTGGGTTACTACAAGACATCCAGGGCGGACCTGGTGATTCCGAATCCTGAATCAGGCTGGGGCGTGACAGTGGGGATAGCAGAGGGTCTCGGCAAGCTTTTGTTTCCTGCCCTCATAAAGCTCCCGCAGGCGGTGAGAACTTTTCAAGAAGGCGTGTTCCGTACGAGGCGCCAAGAGGTTGGGCTGAAGTTTGGTGGCATCGACTCCCTTCTCAGAGGCAAGCAAGTGGCCATGGGCGATGACAGCATCGTGAGGGGCAGCGTCAGCGAAGGGGGTTCTGTTTGGGTCGTATACAATGCGGGCGCAAGGTATGTCGAATTTTGGGTTTCTTACGGACCCATGTTTTTCCCTTCCTTCAAGGAGTGGCATCGAGGCAAGGAGTGTTTGAACGAACTGGCTGCGCAAAGAGCCTTTAAAGACGGGAACCCCTATGATAAGAGCATTGAGGAGATCAACACGGCTATGGCGAAGCTGATCGGGGTTGATGAGTTGAAATACAATATGAAGGAACGGATTGAAGAAGTCGCAGGAAAAGGCTCTTTTCAGGCGCTCGATGCGAGTTATCCCATCGAAGAGGCCTATTGGCCGGATTGGCTGAAGGAAGAGGTAGAACGGTTCAGGAAATACAGGACCGTATAGGCACAATGGGGGAGCCTTCAGGCTCCCATGAGATTCCGCTAGATATCGTCTTGAAGGAATGGGCCATCACGCAATCAATCCGAAGGCGCAAGCCTCACCTGCGGGAGTGGGGCTTGTCAGTTTCCCTCGGCAATGAAAGAAAAGCCCCGTTCGATGCCCTTCCTGTTCAATTCAAAGAACCGCTCTTTGCCCTTCAGAGCCGCCTCCATGCCTTTGAAGGTTTCCTCCATGCTGAGCAGCCCGGTCTTGGCACAAAAGGCGCCGATCATCACCATATTGATCACACGGTCCGATCCGACCTCGCGAGCCAATTCCGCTGTGGGGATCCTTAACACCTCCACGTCGCCACGGGAAAGGCTTTCAGAGATGAGAGAGGAATTCAAAAGGACCAAACCTTTCTCCACCACAGTGGATTCGAATTTCTCGAGAGAAGGGAAATTCATGGCCACCAAGACATCCGGATTTGAAGCGACCGGCGAGGCGATTTTCTTGTCAGAAAGGGTCACGGTGCAGTTGGCTGTTCCTCCGCGCATCTCAGCGCCGTAAGCAGGAAAGTAGGTCACATTCAGGCCCTTGTGCATTGCACCGTGGCTCAGAACGTATCCCATGAGCAGAACCCCCTGACCCCCAAAGCCAGCAAAAATGGTTCTTGTCATCATTTCTTGTCCTCATATCCGGTGGTGTCTTTGATCAAGCCCAACGGGTAGGTTTTCACCATCACGTCATTGACCCAGGCCCAGGCATCCTTGGGTGAAAGCTTCCAGTTGGTAGGGCAGGGGGAGAGCAATTCCACCAGAGAAAAGCCCAGGCCGTCCAACTGGCTCTGAAAGGATTTCTTAATGGCCCTCTTGGCGCGGCGAATGTCCTTGATCGAAGCCAGGGAACAACGCTCCACAAAGACGGCTCCGTCACAGATGGCGATCATAGCTGAAATGTCGATAGGCCGGCCGTGAAGTTTTGAATCCCGACCGCCGGGGGCAGTGGTTGCCTCCTGCCCCAGCACGGTTGTGGGGGCCATTTGGCCACCTGTCATGCCGTAGATGGCGTTGTTGATGAATATAGTGGAGATCTCTTCACCCCGGTTGGCCGCATGAATGGTCTCCGCCGTCCCAATGGCGGCCAGGTCGCCGTCACCCTGATAGGTTAAGACGAATTTATCGGGTAGCACCCTTTTAATACCGGTTGCCACAGCGAGAGCACGACCGTGGGGGGCCTCAATCATGTCAAAGTTGAAATAATTGTAAGCCAGAACAGCGCAGCCGACAGGCGGTACACCGATGGTCTTTTCTCGGAGGCCCAGCTCGTCCAGACACTCCGCCACAAGCCGGTGGGCAATGGAATGGCCGCAACCGGGACAATAGTGCGTTGGTGTGTCCTTTAAGGACTTTGGCCTCTCAAAAACTTTCTTGTAAGCAACTTCTGCATTCATACTTCAATCCTCCGTCCCACCTTGCCGTCGCCTTCTGCGGCTGAGCGGATGAATTCAGCGATCTCCGCCGGCGTGGGCACAGGTCCTCCGGGTATTCCGTAAAAGAAGATCTCGGCCCTTTCACCAACCGAGAGAATCACATCTTCAAGCATCTGACCCAGGCACAATTCAAAAACAGCCACTTTTTTTGCACCGGAGGCCAGCTGACGCAAGGGGTTTGTGGGATAGGGCCACAAGGTGATCGGTCGAAAGAGACCGACGGCCATACCCGCTGCACGCAGCTCCTCCATAGCGCTTTCGGCGATGCGCGCAGCGGTGCCATAAGCGACGATGATGATGTCCGCATCCTCCGTCATCACCGTTTCGCATCTCTGTTCTCGGGCGGTGATGAGATCGTATTTTTCTTGAAGATGAAGATTGTGCCGGTACAGCACGTCGGTGTTGAGAAGCATAGAGAAGAGGGCGCGCGGGCTTCTCCCCTCACATCCGGTCAGAGTACAGTCCCGTTCGGGCAAGGTCTCGAGATCAACGAAATCGGGAAAGACGACGGGTTCCATGACCTGGCCCATGAGTCCATCCCCAAGCAGAACCACCGGGTTTCGATAGGTGTCGGCGAGGTCGAAGGCGAGGAAGGTCAATTCGGCCAGCTCTTGACACCCCGCAGGCGCCAGTACGGGCGTGCGGTAGTCCCCGTTGCCGCCGCCCCGGGTTGCCTGAAAATAGTCTGCAGCGGAAGGCGCAATGTTCCCTAATCCGGGCCCGCCTCGCATCATATTGATGATCACGGCAGGCAATTCCTGCCCTGCCATGTAAGAGATCCCCTCCTGCTTCAGGGCGATGCCCGGTGAGGAGGAAGAGGTCATGGCGCGGCCTCCTGCCGCAGAAGCACCCAGGACCATGTTGACCGATGCGATTTCGCTTTCGGCTTGGATAAACGTGCCCCCTACCTCCACCATACGGGCGGAGAGATACTCGGGGAGTTCGTTCTGGGGTGTGATGGGATACCCTGCGTAGAATCGACAACCGGCTCGCACGGCGGCCTCACCGACCACGTGGGAGCCTCGCATCAACATCTTTTCACTTGGCACGATACACCTCGATAGCGACTTCGGGACAGGCCGTGGCACACTGTGCGCAGCCGGTACAGCCTTTTTCGCCTTCCTTAGGGTTTTCCTTGAATCGAGCAGGATAGTACCCTTTTTTGTTGAGGGTTGAGTCCACCTCGATGTTTTGATTGGGACAGACTTCCATGCAAAGGTAACACCCCTTGCATCTTTCTCTGTCGATGACGATCTTGCCTTTTGCCTTTTTCTTTGCCATGACTTCGCTATTAACCTCAAAAAGCACGGTTATGGGGTCTCGTGGTTGGGCGGTTATTCCACAAAAGGATTACATAATGGTCAACCGATAGACGACATTTATTTGAAACTATTCCAAATATTTCGTAATTTGCTTTTTGTCAAATCATTTTTCGATTTACTCATAACTCTTTGTGATTCCTCGGGAAAAATTTTTTTTGAAAAACGTGGTTTTTTTGCTATACTCACACGGTTTTTTCGCTGGAGGCTGCACCCTTCATGATATTCCCGCCCGACCAGCAGACTTGGAGGAATCATTCATTTCAGGGAAAGGCAACGCCACAAGAACCACTAGCAAAGGAATAGACAGGTATGGAGTCTGATAACATCATTACTATCGACGGTCATGAGTTTGGGTTCAAACAGAGCGAGACGATTCTGGAGGTCGCTCGGCGCAATGGCATAGACATTCCAACCCTTTGTTACATGAAAGGGGCCTCCCCCACGGGGGCTTGCCGGATCTGCCTGGTGGAAGTGGAAGGGGCAAGGACGCTGGTTGCCTCATGCGCCACGCCCGCAGCGCCCAATATGGTGGTGCGAACAGAAACGCCGAGGATTATGCGGGCCCGTCGCATGAACTTGGAACTGCTCCTCGCTTCTGGTCACCACAACTGCCTGGTTCAGGATCTGGACATAGACTCCTGGGCGGACTTCCAGCTCAATGCTTTGGCAACCGAGGAACACCACGGTATCTGCCCGGCCTACGGCGATTGTCGCTTGCAGGAGTTGGCCATCAAGTATCAAATCAGGACCAATCGTTTCGAGCCTACCGAACCGCGATATCCGATCGAGACGGTGAATCCTTTTATTGTTCGGGACCTCTCCCGATGCATTCTCTGCGGCCGGTGTGTTCAGGCGTGCAACGAGATCCAGGTCAACAACGCCATCAGCTTCGGTTACCGTGGATCCGCAGCCAAGATCGTGGCCAAGGGCGATCTTGCCCTAAGAGATTCAGATTGCGTCTTTTGTGGAGAATGCGTTCAAGCTTGTCCGGTGGGGGCCCTTCTGCCCAAACAGGACTTGGAACTCCCTGACCGCCTGAAAGGGAAGACCAAGCTGGTTCGCACCACCTGCTCTTACTGCGGCGTCGGCTGTCAGCTCTACCTCCACGTGAGGGACAACCGGGTGATCAGGGTGACGGGTGTGGAGCATTTGGGGCCGAACTACGGAAGTCTCTGTGTGAAAGGGCGGTTTGGGAATGACTTTATCCATGATCCAGATCGGCTGAAGACTCCCCTGATTCGTGAGAACGGCCAATTTCGCGAGGCCTCCTGGGATGAAGCTTTGGACCTCGTGGCGCAAAAGCTCAGTCAAATAAAGGCGGAATCGGGACCTGATGCCATCGGGATTCTGAGCAGCGCTCGAATCACCAATGAGGAAAACTATCTCGCTCAAAAATTTGCCAGAGCTGGAATTGGCACAAACAATATAGACCACTGCGCACGGCTCTGACACTCCTCCACTGTGGCCGGTCTGGCCGCAGCGTTTGGAAGCGGTGCGATGACCAATCCCATAGCAGACATTGAAAAGGCAAAGGTCATTCTCATCACGGGATCCAATACGACGGAGAATCACCCTGTCCTCTCCTCCTATGTGAAGAGGGCTGTGACGTTCAAAGGTGCGAAGTTGATTGTGGTCGATCCCCGAAAGATCCCGATCACGAATTTCGCTACCCTGTGGCTGAGGCAAAACCTGGGGACTGATGTGGCGTGGATCAACGGGATGATGCATGTGATTATCAAGGAGAACCTTTACGACGAAACGTACGTGAACTCACGGACCGTGGGACTGGATGAGCTGAAAAAGATGGTTGAGAAGTACACCCCCAAATACGTCGAAGAGATCACGGGCATTCCGAAGAACCAACTCGTTGCAGCGGCGCGGCTCTATGCGGGGGCGCCGGCAGCCTCGATTCTCTATGCCATGGGGATTACGCAACATATTAGCGGGACGGACAATGTCAAGTCTTTGGCGAACCTATCCATGCTATGCGGAAATGTGGGTGTCGAAGGGGGAGGGGTAAACCCGCTTCGGGGACAAAACAACGTGCAAGGCGCTTGCGACTTGGGGGCCTTGCCGAATGTTTACACAGGATATCAGAGAGTGAGCGATTTGGCCGTGCGTGAGCGTATGGCCAAGGCATGGGGCGTAGAAAGTCTGCCCGAGAAAGACGGGTTGACGGTAACGGAGATCATGGAAGCGGCTAACGTCGGGAAACTCAAGGCGCTTTACATCATTGGAGAAAACCCCAGGCTTTCAGATCCTGATCTCGGGCATGCCAAGAAGTGTCTCGAGAATGCGGGGTTCCTGGTTGTTCAGGACATCTTTTTGACCGAAACAGCGAGGATGGCCCATGTGGTGTTGCCTTCCACATCATTTGCGGAAAAGGAGGGAACCTTCACCAATACGGAAAGAAAAGTGCAGCGTGTCCGTAAGGGCGTGGAACCCCCCGGTGAGGCCAGGGAGGACTGGAAGATCATAAGCGACCTTTCAGGCCGGCTCGGCTATCCCATGAACTATGACAGCGCTCAAGCCATTATGGCTGAGATTGCAGATGTGACCCCCTCTTATTGCGGCATCAATTATGAGCGTCTCAGAAAAGACGGTATCCATTGGCCTTGCACGGGAACCGACCACCCTGGAACGCCGTGTCTCCACATGGACCAGTTTAGCTGTGGCCTGGGCGTGTTTCACGCTCTTGAGTGGATCCCTCCGGCGGAGTTGCCCGATGATGAGTACCCGCTCTATCTGACCACGGGGCGCGTGCTCTATCAATACCACACTGGGACGATGACGATGAAATCTGAAGGGCTCAACCAGCTTGCGCCTGAGTGCTTTGTTGAAATTTCGCCACAGGATGCTGAGGCGTATGAACTCCGCGATGGGGAGCTTATCAAGGTGGCCTCCAGACGGGGTGAGATTACGGCGAGGGCTGTGGTCTCCGAAAAGGCGGTAGAAGGAACCATCTTTATCCCCTTTCATTATGCGGCGGCGGCGGCGAATGAACTGACCCACGCGGCCCTTGACCCCACGGCCAAAATCCCTGAATACAAGGTCAGTGCTGTGAGGATCGAAAAGGCTTAAGGAGAGAAGAGCATGTTTTATGGACAGAATCTTGAAGCGATCAATCCGGACCTCACGCCTGA
>Ga0209427_10003491_pt1 | contig 18415 bp, 16 predicted proteins | sample DeeMarSWOR136_30_FD_187465 | JGI IMG/M metagenome (GOLD analysis project Ga0209427, IMG submission 187465) | Marine sediment microbial communities from White Oak River estuary, North Carolina - WOR-1-36_30 (SPAdes) (version 2) | ecosystem: Environmental > Aquatic > Marine > Intertidal zone >...
GATCTTTCTCTTATCATAACCAACAGTCTCAATAATTTTCATTATTTTTATTCTTCTGGCTTTACCCTTCAAACCTTCTTCTGCCATAAATTCCTTAGCGAATTCTTCTTTCTTAGTTTCTTCTTGTTGTGCCATATAAATTAGTAATTTTGAATTATTTTTCAATTATTCTATCATAGAATGGAAATATTGCATTTCTCCCAATTATTATGCATAAAAATTATATAAGAAATCATACTGAGTGATGTATGAAATTCTCACAAAAAACCTTAGTTTACATATTTATTGGAATATTAAGTAGTACAACCATATCGGGAGTCTTATTCTCAATTAATGGAACTAAAACTATCAGTTTCCATAAAGAGAACGATTTGTTTACTTACCCCTTAATTTCAGATTATGAACAATATTCACAAGGTAATTTCTCTGGTGTTGAATTCTCATCTTATAATCTTTCGGTTTTTCTAGATGAAGATACTTCGACGGTAGCAGGAAATTTAACAGTAGATTTTTATAATAATGATCCTGTAAATTTTAGCCAAATACCTTTCCATATTTTTGCTTCTGGTATGCGATTTTATGAGAGACCTGGATATATTGAAATTTTAAATGTAACCACATTGGAGGATCCTAAAGAAGAATTGGCTTTCGATTTTTTTAATAGTTCCCAATTAATGCGGGTAAATCTAACCGATAATTTACAGCCGGGAAACCGAACTTCATTTATAATTTCGTTCAATACAACCCTTCCTGATGGGGGTTTAGATCGAGCAAGCGATCATGGTACCGATATTGATTCCTCTCGTATTTTTAAGTTTGCTGCATGCTATCCATTACCATGTGTATATGATAATTTTGATGGTTGGAATATAGATCCTTATCTTTTAACTGGTGATCCTTTCTACTATGACATGGCATATTATGATTTCATTATCAATGTACCTGAAGAAATGATTGTTGCTGCGACAGGAGAACTAATAGAAAACATGACTGCTGGAGGAAGAACCATTTATCACTACAATCCACATCTCCCAGTAAGAGAGGTGACCTTTTCAGCATCTCATTATTTTGAGGTAGAGTCATTCTTCATACCTGATGCTAACATTACTGTTTCCGCTTATTTTCTTAATCATTCAGATTGGCTGTGGAGTGGAAATGCTTTAGCTTACGCGGGAACTGTTGGTGATTTACTTTATAACACATTAGGTATATATCCCTACTCTACATTTAATATTGTTCAAGAATACACTAATTATGGAGGAATGGAATATCCTCTACAAGTATATGTCTCCACAGCAGCAGATATAGCTACATATCCTTATGGGTATCTTGAAACAGTAATTGCCCATGAAACAGCTCATCAATGGTTTTACAATCTGGTTGGCATTGATGAAGTTGACTGGGGCTTTTTAGATGAAGGTATTGTATGTTGGCTTACAGATTGGTATTTAGATCTTGAGCACCCAGAATGGGGCTATTTTACTCCTTATTATTGGGGATTATATGATGTCAGACATTACTCACTAGATTATGGATTACCAAACAAGATTAATCAATCTATTCCTGAATGCTTTGTAAGCGGTACCGATTACTGGTATTTAGGGTATACAAAAACAAATACTATTCTTGAAAAATTGCGACAAACAATCACCCATGCCAAATTTATTGAGGGACTTTCTTATTTCTTCAAAGAGCATTATTTTGAAATAGCAGATTTAACCGATTTTCAAAATGCAGTTGAAACAGTTGTAGGGTGCTCTCTTGATTGGTTCTTTTTTCCTTGGTTTGATAACCCTTATCTTCCAAAATATAACTTTACTAGTATAATATATAATGCAGGAAGTAAGATAATCAATATTACAATTGAAGATGTTAATGAATATTTAAATCAATATAGTTATTCACAACAAGTTCCTATAAATATTTACAACTCTGATTCAAGTTTAATATACTCCGGTAATGAATGGATTAATGGTACAACTTCCGTATTAATACAACTTGAAGAAACTCCGTATCGTGTAGTATTAGATTATGATGGTTTTATTCTCGTCCAATTTTCAAATTATAATTTGGATTACTTAGAAACAACGCATATAACTATTGTAAAGAAGCCAAAACAACAGATTCCAGGTTATAGCATCATATATATTCTTCTTACTTTAGGAACAGTGGGATTAATAATAATAACTAAGAAATCAAACATTTCAAAGAATAAATAATCAAATCCTTTTTTTTTTATTTTAAACTTTGTATTATTTTAATTGTAAAAATGCCTTAAACGAGTAATTTCAATTACGAAATATTGACTATAAAGATCTTATTCGACTAATTTATTTCCAAATTGCCCTTTTTAATTTGAATTCTTTTACTAAAATTGTAATTATGAAATCTAATCAGAAAAAATAAATTATTTCAATAATTTCATAAAACAATTAGATATATTGCATTATTTCAAATTATCAAAAAAGATTAGGTGAACGTTTACAAAAAGGTGAATTAATTGTCTGATAAACAGACCAAGGATGAACTAAGAATCGGAGTTTATATATGTAGATGAGGGGTAAATATCGGAGCTGCTGTTGATTGCGATGCTGTAAGAGATTATGTAGAAAAGCATGCCGCGAAAAATAATGTTGTTATAGCTCGTGTAAATGATTTTACATGTAGCGATCCTGGTCAAAATATAATTAGAAATGATATTCTCGACTTAGATCTAAATCGTGTAGTTGTTGCTGCATGCACACCAAAAATACATGAACCAACTTATAGAGCGGTTTTAGCGGAAGCAGGATTAAGTCCTTATTATTTTCAAATGGTCAACCTTCGAGAACATTGTTCTTTTGTCCATGCTAAAGATAGGAAAGGTGCTACAGAAAAAGCAATAAGACTAGTACAGGCAGGTATAAATCGTGCTAAAGAATTAGAAACAATACCAAGAAAAGAAATTCCAGTAGAAAAAGCAGTTTTAGTTGTGGGTGCAGGAATTGCAGGAATGAATGCAGCATTAGATCTAGCCAACCAAGGAATCCCAGTCTATTTAGTTGAAAAGGAAGCTACTATAGGAGGAAAGATGGCACAATTAGACAGAATATATCCCACTGATGATTGTGGAATATGAGTTCTAGCACCAATAATGGTAAATGCCTCAAAACATCCAAATATAAATTTATTTACCTATAGTGATGTTGTTGAGTTTAACGGAATTCCTGGAGATTATAACGTTAAAATTAGGAAAAATGCTCGATATGTTGATGAAAAAAAATGTACAGGATGTGGATTATGTACAACCAAATGTCCTGTTAAAGTTCCTAGTGAATTTGACAGAGGTATAGGTGAGAGAACCGCAATTTATATTCCCTTTCCACAGGCTGTACCTAAACTAGCTGTTATGGATAGAACTGTTTGTATTGACTGTAAGAATTGTGAAAGAACTTGTCCGGCAGAAGCAATTGATTTTGAACAAGAAACAGAATATATTGATGTGAAAGTAGGAGCAGCAATAATAGCTACAGGTTGGGATGAATATCCAATTTGGGAGTCGAATGAATATAATTATGGATTTTATCCCGATGTCATTACACAAATAGAGCTAGAAAGATTGTTAAGCCCTATAGGACCTACAGGAGGACATGTTTATAGAGTTTCTAATGGAGAAACTCCCAAAAGAATTGTGATGATTCAATGTGTAGGTTCTAGGGATATAAATGCTAATCCATATTGTTCCTTCGTTTGCTGTAATGTTGCACTTAAGAATGCTCAATTACTCAAGCAAGAATACCCAGATATGGATGTTATTATGTTTTATATCGATATTCGAACAACAGATAAAGGAAACGAAGAATACTATAGGAAAATAAGAGAATCGGGTGTACGAATGATTAGGGGAAAAGTAGGTGAAATAATTGAAAATGCTAAAACGAACAAGTTAAAGGTTCGAGCATACTCATCTTTAACAGGTGAAATTGTGAAAATTGATGCTGATTTAGTTGTTTTATCAACAGGAATGATACCTTCAAAAGGAACAGAAGAAATGATCGAGGTAATGGGATTAAGCAAAGGACCTGGTGGTTTCTTAACGGAAGTTCATGGATGTTTAAGCCCACAAGAAACTAAAGATGTCGGGATTTATATTGCAGGATGTGCTGCTGGACCAAAAAACATTCCTTATTCGGTTTCTTCAGCATTAGCAGCCGCAAGTAAAGCCTCAACTCTTTTATCTCATGACACTTATAATCAGGAATTAATAATTGCTGAAGTAGATGAGGATCTATGCATGGGTTGCCATAGATGTGAGAAATTATGTTCCTATGAAGCAATAATAGTGAATGAAAATGAAATTGCTGAAGTTGATGATTTAAAATGCAAGGGATGCGGTGTGTGTATATCATCTTGTCCAGCAAGAGCTATAGACCTAAAATATTATCGAGATAGCCAGTTTACTCAGGAAATTAAAGGGATTGGTTGTAGTGAAGCTGAAACAATAGAAACAATATCTGAAAGTATTGAAGAATAAACAATCTTGAGGTAAATAACAATGTCTAAAACAAAAGATAATGAATCAAGAAAAATCATAGCTTTTGGCTGTGATAAGTGAGGTTACTCAGCAGCAGATTTAACAGGCGTTACAAGAAGATCCTATTCTACAGATTTTCATCTCATTAGAGTAAGATGCACTGGACGAGTAGGAATTCATTTGATTATGGAAGCCTTCCTGAATGGTGCTGATGGTGTAGCGATAATCTCTTGAAAGGAAGGAGAATGCGAATTCGGGAATGGTAATATGAATACTTATGAACATATAATAACACTCAAGAAGTTGTTAAAACATAAGGGTATTTCTGAAGAACGTGTTCAACAATACTTTTGTTCGGCAGCAGAAGTTGAAAAATTTATTAACTCCGTTGATGATATTTCCACAAAAATTCATGCCCTCCCTCCTCTACCAAAAAGTAATCCGAACTAGAATGATCTTTTCAAAAAAATTATAGTTGAGAAGAAACTACCCCGCTGCACGGGTTTTCGGAGAAAATATATTTTAAAAAATAAAGAGTACTATTATGAGTTTAGAAGAAAAATTTTCATGGGAATTTTTAAAAAATGTAGCAGATGCCTTAGATTCATATAGAATTCGAGTACTAATTGACGCTAAAAAAGATGTATTAGAAGTTGGAATTTATGATGAACTCCAATACGAAACAATCCTTTATAAGATGCTGGATGAAGAAATATTAAAATATTCCCTATTTAATTTTCTAAAAAATAAATCTAAAGCTAATTGTCAAGATTTAGAAATATTTTCTAAAGAATTCTCTATTGAATTAAATAAAACTCTGAGTTTATTAGAATTACTTAAAAATGAACAGCTTGTCGATGTAAAAGAGTTATATGACAAAATTGAAGGAAGTGAAGATAACCCTGAAACACTAATCTTTAAAGATTTCTCAATAGAGGCAACCAATGGAGATATCTCAAAAATAAAATCCATATATGAACCTGTAAAGGTAGTATTTGAATCTAAAAATTGTTCAGGTTGCGGATTGTGTGCTGCAATTTGTCCAGTAAACTGTCTACATATTTATAATGGTTTTGGTAAAATTGATGAAGATAAGTGTATTCGCTGCGGATTATGTTACTTCGTATGTCCTAGAACCTATCTACCAGTAAGAGTTCTAAATATGACTCAAGAAAAGACCTCAGAAATTAAAGAATATCAAAATATTGGACATTTTATTGAAGCCTATTCTGCAAGAACTAAAGTAAAAGAAATTTCAGAAATATGCCAAGATGGAGGTATTTCTAGTACTTGTTTGCATTATCTCTTTGATAGGAATAAAATAGATCTTGCACTAGGAGCAAAAATGAGCAACACCCTTTGGCGTCCTGAACCAGTCCTACTTAAAAATAAAGAAGATATCCTCTCAACAGCAGGAACTAAATATGTAAATAATCCTAATTTACAATTACTTAACCTAAATGAATTGAAGGATAAGAAAATTGCTGTAGTTGGAGTACCATGTCAAATGCAAGCACTCCTAAAATCCAAGATTTATGATATTGGTTTTCCATCTTTGAATAATAATGAATATCGAATTGGAATTTTCTGTATGGAATCTTTTTCTTATGAATCACTGCTTAAAATATGTGAGAAATTAAATGTGGATATAAATGACGCAAAGAAGATGGATATCAATAAAGGTAAATTCTTTGTATATACTAAGAAAGGGGAAGAATTAAATATTCCTATTAAAGAGATCTCTCACTTAGGTAGAGAAGAATGTGAGATGTGCTATGATTTAACTTCTGAATCAGCAGATATTTCAATTGGTTCTATTGGTTCTCCTTCTGGTTGGAACACTGTTCTAATACGTACTGAGAAAGGAAAAAAACTCTATGATGAATTAGTATCTAGTAATTTAATTGAATCCAAACCAATAGAGGACGTAAAGCCTGGCTTACCATTACTCCAGAGGATTGCTGGTTCTAAAAAAACTAATAGTAAAAAACACATTAATTCCAAATTGGAAGAAAATAAGAGAGTACCTAATTATTGATTTAAACTCTTTCAAAATTCAGCTTTTTATCTAATAGTATTCTTTACTCACAAGGTTTAAGATAACTTTTTATATCTCCTTAACTTCTCTTTTTATAATTTTTATATTATTGTATAAAAAGGGCGTTATCAAAATGATATCAGAACAATTAGGAATACCCAAACGAACTAAAAGGATTACTTCAGAATGGTTAAATAAGGTTCTTCACGACTCTGGCTATCTTAAAGATTTCAATATTAAATCGATTTCGAGAGAACCATGGGGAGCTGGGGAAGGATTTATGAGTGATATGGCAAGGCTAACGATTACTTATGATAAAGATTCTCCTAACTTACCAAAAACAATGATTGTAAAAATGCCTACAACTTATAGAACAGCCTTTGCTCTTGCACTTCAATATAATCTTTATGAAAAGGAGATAAGATTTTATACGGAAATAGCACCAAAAAGTCCTATACGCGTTCCAGGTCTTATTTATTCGGATTATGATATTGAAGTTAAAAAATATATTCTCATTCTTGAAGATTGTTCATGTTATGAGATGGTTGACGCGATTGAAGGTTTAAGTTATGAACAAACTAAACAAGCAATAAATTCAATAGCAGATTTTCATGCTCGATGGTGGGATGCCCCAGATCTTTTTTCATTTGATTGGTTACCTGCACCAAAAGATGAGGATATAAAAAAGGCTTTTACCACTACCTTTCGTAATTCATGGGATTTAGCAGTAAAATCAGAATCTTTTCTGAAAATTCTTCCAGAAGGTAGTCTAGGAGCTGGTGAAAAAGTGTATAAACATTTTCCATGGCTACTTAATAATGTCAAAGATGAAAATTTGACTATAGTTCATCTTGACTACAAATCAGACAATATGTTTTTTGATTCTGAAAACAGTGAAAATCCTTTAATAATTTGTGATTGGGCAAACACACTAATAAGTGCAGGTTTAGTAGATATTGGATACCTTTTAGGAGGAAGTATTAAAGTTGATTTAAGACAACAAATTGAAGAGGAAATGATAAAATTATATATAAAACGAATAGAAGAAAACGGGATTACGATTGATACAGATTTTGATGAAGTTTGGGAAAATTATTTAATTTCTTTGATGTTTTATGCGTGGGGGCCTCCCCTTGTTTTTGCACAGTTAGATACACGTGATCCTAAAGCTTTTGAAATATTCAAGGAATCTACAAACCGATTTTTTAGAGCTATTATCGATAATGATGCAACCAGCATACTCCCCTCTTGAAAATTTAAAACACTTCATGAATAAGAATTGAGATAATTATTTATATTACCTTAACTTCTCTTTTTATAATTTTTATATTTTTGTAGAAAAAGGGCGTTATTAAAATGATATCAGAACAATTAGCAATTCCTAAAAGAACCAAAAGAATTACTTCAGAATGGTTAAATAAGGTTCTTCATGACTCGGGGTACCTTAAAGATATTAATATTGAATCGATTTCGAGAGAACCATGTGGTGCAGGGGAGGGATTTGTAAGTGATATGGCAAGACTAACAATTACTTATGATAAAGAATCTTCTGACTTGCCAAAAACTATGATCGTAAAAATGCCAACAACCTTTAGGACTGCCTTAGCGGTTGCACTTCAATATAATATTTATGAAAAAGAGATAAGATTTTATACTGAAATAGCACCAAAAAGTCCTATACGTGTTCCAGGTCTTATTTATTCGGATTATGATACAGAAGCTAAAAAATTTATTCTCATTCTTGAAGATTGTTCATGTTATAAGATGTGCAACCAGATTGAAGGATTAAATTATGAGCAAACTAAACAAGCAATAATTTCAATAGCTGATTTTCATGCACGATGGTGGGATGCTCCAGATCTTTTTTCTTTTGATTGGATACCAAAACCAATGGATAAAAATATATTAAAATCGTTCACTGAAACACTACGTACTTCATGGGATTGGGCTATAAAATCAGAAAAATTTTTGGATTTTCTTCCAGAAGGAGGTCTAGAGGCTGGTGAAAAGGTATATAAACATTTTCCATGGCTTCTTAATAATGTCAGAAAAGATAATTTAACTATTTGTCATTTTGACTATCGAGGAGACAATATGTTTTTTGACTCTGAAAACAATAAAAGACCAACAATAATTATTGATTGGGGTGGGGTATTAATAAGTGGAGGTGTCCTCGATGTCGCATACTTTTTATCAGGCAGTATAAAATTCGATTTAAGACGAAAAATTGAAAAGGAAATGATTAAATTATATTTGAAACGAATAGAAGAAAATGGAATTAAGAGTTATGATTTTGGTATGGCATGGTATGATTACTTAAAGGGTTTGATTTCTTATGTGTGGTTACCTGCTCTTAGTTTTACACAGTTGGATACAAGCGACCCAAGGGGAACTGAACTATTAAGGGAAGGTATGAAGCGATACTTTTGGGCTATAATCGATAACGATGCTACAAGTGTACTCCCATCTTAAAAACTATGTTTCAAAACTGGAAAAAGGTGACTAATTAAATTTTAAATTCAAAATATTATTCCTTTTTCCTTATCTTTTAGCTAATTCTTAGGGAAAACCAAAAATTTAATATTAAATTCTATATTAACTACCATTAAATCAACAAGTAAAACATATTTTTAGATTGATTTCAAATGAGTTCTTCATCTGCGATACGACCCAAGAATTTCCGTGAAAAGGTTTTTTTCCGTCAACTTCGTTCTCAAGTGGATGGGAATGCAAAAGTTGAATACGGACTAACACAAATCAGAGGAGTTGGGAGAAGATTTGCTCAAGCAATTGTTAGAGTAGCAGAAATAGATCCTACTATAAGAATTGGAGCAATTCCCGAAAAAGATTTAAATAAAATTGAAGAAATAATTTTGGATCCTGTTGAAAATGGAATCCCAAATTGGATGGTTAATAGACCTAAAGATTTACGTACCGGTAAAGACCTCCACCTTATCGCAAATAAATTAGACCTCTCATTGAAGAATGATATAGATAGAATGAAGAAAATTAAATCTTATAAAGGTGTTCGCCACCACTTAAGACTCAAGGTACGTGGTCAAAAAACTAAAAGCACTGGTCGTCATGGGTTAGTTGTTGGAGTTGTGCGAAGGAAAAAAGGTCAACAACAACAGAAATAATAATGGTGATACTATGGGAGATCCAAGAAGATTAAAAAAGAAGTTTAGGAAACCAAAACATCCCTTTCAAAAAGAGAGAATCATAGAAGAACTGGAATTCATCGGTAAATACGGGCTAAGGAACAAAAGAGAATACTGGAAAAGCAGAACAAAATTGGCAAATTGGCGTAATATTGCTAGACAATCAAGAAGCTTAACAAAAGAAAAAGCAATTGAGGTTCAGCGAGAATTAATTAGTAAATTAGACCGGCTAGGAATCATTGGTTCAGAAGCAGAATTCGAAGATGTACTTCTCCTGACTGTTGAAGATGTCCTCAAAAGAAGACTTCAAACGCTGGTTTATGAAAAGGGATTTGCGAGTACCATTTATCAAGCACGACAATTAATAACTCACGGACATATTCAAGTAGCAGGGAAAAAAATCAATGCACCTTCATACATCGTTAAAAGAGTAGAAGAAGACCTTATTGATTTTGCCCCTAATAGTCCCCTCTCAAAAGCAAAAGAAACACAAACTAAAAGTGAAGCATAATGAGTAGAAGAGAAGAAACAAAATGGGCTATCGTCCATATTTTTTCGAGCTATAACAATACAATCGTCACTGCCACTGATTTAAGTGGCGCTGAAACTTTCGCAAAATGTACTGCCGGTATGGTAGTTAAAGCAAGTCGTGACGAATCCTCCCCCTATGCTGCTATGCAATGCGGCTTCCGTGTCGCTAATGATCTTCGAGATAAAGGAATTAGAGGGATTCATATTAAAGTTCGAGCGCCTGGTGGAAATAGAAGCCAAACCCCTGGTCCAGGGGCTCAAGCTTGTATACGTGCTCTCGCTCGAGCCGGTCTTCAAGTAGGACGGATTGAAGAAGTAACCCCTAAATCACATGATCACTGCCGTAGGAAGGGTGGTCACAGAGGAAGGAGAGTTTAATTCTTCATATAAGATAGCTCCACTCAGAAATTTGACTTATTAATCCATCAATTAGTACCTCGCTATTTTTAGTTGCTTAAGTTTTAATCACGTTGGAATAAAATCACATCTACTATTCTAAATTTAACAAAATCGATGACTTTGAATTTTTTTGAAAGGATAAATTCAGCATCTGATTTCGATGAAAATTTAATGAAAAAATTGAAGGTACTATTAAAAATATTGGAGAACCTCTTTAAGATAAGAAATAGTTTAATTAAAGAAAAGATAAAATTATATATCAAAAAATGGTTGAAAAATAATGAATGAAATTTCTTTAGAGATTGTTGAAATCCTCGAAAGGGGAGAATGTCCTTCGGGGCACAAAGTTGGTGATAAATTTAAATATCCCGATGATATCAGTAAAATTTGCCAGACTGTGTATCATGCGATTTATCCGAGTATCACCACATTAAGATTTGATGGTTCTTTTCCTTGGTCCCAAGATATGGATACGACGATGCTTTGTTGTCCAGATCCGAATAATCGCGTAGTTTTCAAAATAACTCGAACAAAAATCGATTCCTAAGAATAACTCAACCATAATAACGAACATATTAATTAATAGTAAAAGGAAGGAAAAAATGCTCTATGGATATAAGGGTAAACTCTTACATATAGATCTGGGTTCTGAAACATATAAAACCATCAACATTCCCAGCAGAATTTTAAAAAAATATATTGGTGGAAGAGGTCTCGGGGCTAAATTTTATTGGGACTTGATACCACCAGAAGTGGATCCACTAGGTGAAAGGAATGTTTTCATGGTTCTTACCGGTCCTGTAAGCGGTACCATGGCACCAGGAGCAGGAAAGCATCTAATTATTACCAAATCCCCCGCGAGTGGTGGATGGTTAGAATCATATTCTAGTGGTAGAGTAGCTTCAGAGATTAAATTTGCAGGTTATGATGGTTTAATTATTACAAGAAAAGCCAAGTATCCCATTAATCTCATTATTAATAATGATAAGGTTGAGTTTTTAGATGCAACTCAATTATGGGGAAAAGGTGCTTTTGAAGCAGAAACCTATTTTCGAGAGCATTTCAACCCAGAATGTGGCACACTTACAATTGGACCTGCTGGAGAGAATTTAATACCATTTGCATGTGTTGGGAGCGATTATTTTCGGAAAGCAGGCCGTGGAGGTGCTGGAGCAGTAATGGGTTCAAAGAACCTTAAATCTATTATAATCAAAGGTAGTGGTGGGATTGAGTGTGCAAATATCGATGGTCTCAAAAATTTAATTCTCAAATATAGAAAATCTTTTAAACAGAGGTTCACAACACCAATGACTGTTAGTATTACAAATGCTGCGGGTATGATTCCTACTCGAAATTTCTCGAAAGGTCAATTTAATGATGCTATTGGAAATATAGATAGAGAGGCAGTTTTTAATTTAAAAATAGCTGATCGAGCTTGTTACGCATGTCCTTCTGGTTGCGCGAATATGACACAGGTTAGAGAGGGTATCTTTAAAGATCTTCGATTAGAAGGTCCAGAATATGAAACTCTTGCAATGTTAGGAGCTAATTTAGAAGTAAATTATTTACCAGCAGTAATGAAAGCTAATTATCTCTGTGATGATTTAGGAATGGACACAATCTCTGCAGGGGGTATTATTGGCTTCGTTATGGAGTGTTATGAACGAGGGATTATATCTAAAGAACAAACAAAAGGTTTAGAACTCAATTTTGGTAATTATATGGCAGTAATTAAACTTCTAGAACTCATTGCTCACAGAGAAGGATTTGGAGCATTTTGTGCTCAAGGTGTAAGAGAGATGGCTAAATCTTTGGGCCAAAATACTGAGGTTTTCGCCATACAGTCCAAAGGATTAGAATTTCCTGCATATGATCCCAGGGCAGGGTGGGGATCAACGATTACCTATTCTGTAACTCCAAGAGGGGCTTGTCATAGGAGAGCTTGGCCCCCAGCAGTAGAAATTTTCGGTGGCGTTTATCCATTTACAACTGAAGGAAAGGCGAAAATTGTTAAAAATTTAATGAACGATAGATGTATTTTACATATACTTATACTTTGTGATATGCTTGGACCAAGGATGCGATTAGGGATGGATGATTGTGCTGAAGTTTTGAATTTCGTAGTCGGTTCAGATTATTCTGGAAAGATGCTTAATGATACCACAGAAATTGTTGAAACTCTTATTAGACGAATTAATATTAGGGAAGGTTTTAGTATTGAAGATGATGTATTACCTATCCGAATATTGGAGGAAAGTCTCCCAGATGGTCCGGGAGCAGGTAAAATTATTGGAGAAGAGAATTTCATACTTATGAGAGCAGAATATTATGAATGTCGTGGCTGGGATAATAAAGGTGTTCCAACCCAAGAACTAATTCAGAAATATGAATATGATACCGAACCAAAAATTTGTCTTGATTAAAGTAATTTCAGAGCTAAGACCCTAAATTATAAGATAAAAATGGTTAATTATGGGAAAAAAAGTTTTAAGTTATCGATCAGAAAATTGTACTGGATGTCATTTATGTGAACTAGTTTGTTCCAGCGCGAAAGAAGGGAGATTTATTCCTTCTCATTCTCGAATCCGAATAGTAAGTAATCACTTAGAAGGGTGGTCGCGACCTGTAGTTTGTTTACAATGTCAAGATCCGATGTGTATGAAAATTTGCTCCGTGGGTGCGATTTATAGAACCGAAACCTCCCAAGGGTATCCAATCGTAAGTGTTGATCAGAATAAATGTATTGGTTGTCATCAATGCGTAGTTGCCTGCCCGTTTGGTGCAATAGAATATGTTAAGGAAATAAAAATAATTAAATGTGATTTATGTAATGGTTCACCTTTATGTGTACAGTTTTGTTTTTATGATTGTTTAGAATTTATTGAGCTTTCAGATGAAGAATTTCAAGGGAGAGCAAAAAGCATAAAAGCGGTTACTATAAAAGCTTGTCGAGAGATAAGTAAAACTGAACCTTATTGGCGTCGAGTAAATATTTCAGCAGAGGTATCAAAAATAAATCAGAAAGAGTAAAGAGAATTGTAAGCAGGAGATAAAAGTTAAATCTATTTTTAATTATCGGTGAATTGAAAATTGATTTTAGTGAAATAATTAATTAAAATTTAGGATTTCTTTACATTTCTGCTTATAAAAATAGCTATCTTGACTTCCAATAGAACTAGTAATATTATATGGACCATCACCAATTCTGTCTTTATCAGAATCAGTGCTGGTATAATCATTCCAATAATCTCCATTTATATTACTTAATTACATTACTTATATTAAGTTTATTTTAATTCTTCCCTTTTAAAAAATCGTGTATTTCATCTGCAATTAATTTTCCATGAGCTACAGCATCAACTACACTTTTCGATCCAAGCACGCAGTCTCCCCCTGCTAACACTCTAGGAACACTTGTAAAGAACTTTTCATTTACAATAAAGGTATTTGATTTTGTCATTTTAAATTTATGTTCATCAAATCCAGTTAAATCGATTTCTTGACCAATTGCTTCAATAATGTAGTCAGCTTTAACTTTTATTTCAATATCTTCAATAGGGATTGGAGTAGGGCGACCAGTGGCATCAATATCTCCTAGTTCTATTCTTTGGCATATAATCCCTTGAGTTTCATCTTCTGAGCAATAAAATTCTTTTGGGGTAATTAAAAATTCGATATCTATGCCCTCATCTTCTGTATCTTTAATTTCAGTTTTCCCAGCAGGCATCTGTTCCCTTTCTCTTCGATATAAGATAGAAGCATCTGCTCCAAGTCGCTTAGCAACTCTAGCAGCATCAGTAGCAGTACTTCCACCCCCTATTACTATTACTTTCTTATTATTCAGATTAGGAATACTTTCTTGAAGATTATGACTTTTTAAAAATTTTAGAGCTTGAATTACAATTTTTGGATCTCTTCCTAGAAGTTCAAGTGTTTTTGCTTTCTGAGCACCAATTCCTATAACTATGATATGATAACCTAACTCAAAAATTTGGTCAATACCAAAATCTTTATCAATACTTTTATTCGTTATGATTTCGATCCCGCAATGTTGTAAGTTTTCTATTTCTTTATTTAAAACCGACCTCGGTAAACGAAATTCAGGGATTTCTGTTCTAAGCATTCCACCGATTATGTCATGCTTTTCAAAAATGGTCACTTTAAATCCATATTTCCTTAAATAAAATGCTACAGTGAGACCAAGGGGTCCGGAACCTAAAATAGCTATTCTCTTGTCTGAATCAGGTTTACATTTAAAATAATCTTCAAGTGGTCCATAATTATCAACTAAAAATCTTTTTATTGTAGGAATTTGAATCGGATCTCCTTTTTTTCCAGCAGTACAATGAAGTTGACAATAACCGGGGCAAACTCTTTCGACACTTCTAGGAAAGGGATAGTGTTTATAAATAATCTTGAGAGCCTCCTCGATCTCATTATCTAACACATTTCTAATAATATCTCTAGAATTACAATGAGTGGGGCAGTATTTCATGCAAGGGGGAGGTTTTACTTCAGGATTGCTATTTTTAAAGCATTGATGACAGCGTTCGCATTCTTTGATTACCTCTTCTAGTTCCAAATACCCTAGATTAACCTCTTCAAAATTTTTGATTCTTTCTTCCACTGGTAAATAATGAGGTTCTACTGCAACCTTACTTCTTTCTAATTTTTGTTTTTTTTCTGTCAATTTTCTTAATATTGATCAATCTTTACCTTTTAATTATCAGTCCATTAAATTAATTTCTTGGAATTGAACAACAAAATAAGATCTTCAAATAGTTTAAACAAAAAGACTTTTTATTAATTTATAATTAGAATGCTTTTGAAAATTTTTCTTTATTCTTTGTTTCTTGAACTAACATCGCAAAATTCTTGGCAGCATCTTCTGTTCTGGTAAATAAAGGAATATTATACTTACCATATAAACGAAGCATTTCTAAAGTTCCTTCAGTTTCCATCACCGAATAAAAGAAAACAGGTTTCGGAAATTTTGCTATACGTTCTAACATCGGTTTCATGAAATCCATTGAACCTCTTGGACCACCTGGCATTGCTGTAAACAATCCTTCTATTTTAGGTTCTTCTAAAACAGCTTTTTGAATAACTTCCATAACATTTCCAGAAGAACCCATCATTCGAAAAGGATCTCTTACTTTTTCATTTGTTTTAGTCTTTTCAGTTGACTCTTTCTTAGTATTTTTAGCTTTTTTAGCTGCATCCATCATTGCTTTTTCCATAGTAGGCCAAGAATCAACGAGAGCAAAACGGTTTGGAGGCATCCAATCAGGGAATACACTTTTAAGAATGTTATAACTCGCTTCACCAAATTCAGGAAACTTTAAACCATATTTCATAGCAACATCTCCCATCACAGTTCCCATACCTCCACTCCCAACAACAAGAGCGATATTTCCTTTCTTGGGAAATTTTTTCCCGGATTTATACATCATAGAAAATGTTCTTAGAAATTGGAACATTTCAAAAAAGTTATCTGCTTGTATGACTCCCGCTTGCTTAATAATTGCATCAATTAATCTTTCATTTTCAGCTAAAGCGCCTGTGTGACTAGAAGCTGCTTTCATCCCTTGGCTTGTTTTTCCACCCTTAACAAGGATAATAGTTTTATTGGGTAATTGTTTTGCTTTTCTACATAAAGAGATGAATTTTCTAGGTTCCTTAAATGATTCTAAATATATAGCGATGACGTTCACAGTTTCATCTTCTAATATATATTCTAAAAATTCATTTTCTCCCAAGTCCATCTTGTTTCCAATTGAAACAATATACCTAAATCCTAAATTTGGGTACTGATGAAAAATTGTTGGTGCGATCCCACCATTTAAAAATCCACTTTGGGTTATAATGGCAGCATTACCTCTTTTATAATGCGCTAACGTAAATTGACCAGTGAAGAAACCTCCCTTTTTATCTTTATAATCTCCATCGAACCGACTGATTCCCATACAGTTAGGACCAATAAGCCGTAGTTTGGTGAAATTTTCAGTAACGGCCGCAATTTCATCTCTCAATTTTAACCCTTCTATTCCCACTTCCTCAAAACCAGCACTTTGTATTATAGCCGCTTTTATTCCTTTCTTGACACAATCTTTTATAATATCAGTAACAATACGATTATTTACATAAAAAATGGCAAGATCGACTTCATCTTCAATATCTAAAACAGATTTTTTAAATTTGAAACCATAAATTTCATCTTCTTCACTATAATTGGGATTAACAGGATAAATCTGACCTTTATAGCCATTTAATTGTAAATTTTGAACTATACGGTTTCCACCTTTCATTGGAACCTTTGAAGCACCAATTACTGCGACTGATTTTGGATTATAAAATAAATCAACAGTTTCTATAACCGAATTACTCATCTTTTCCATCAATTCTCAGACAATAAGACAAAAAATTGTCTTTTCATTTCTATATTGTGTTCAAAATATTGGATTATTTATGATTTTTTCTATGAAGACTAATAAATACTTAACATTATAGAATGAAATGGTAAATTCTGAGTCTGATAACACTGAAATAATTATAAGAGATAAAATCAAAATACATTATATACAAAAATATGGTCTTAAAAAATGAAAGTTGAAGCAATCACAATTAATCTAATGAACCGTAATATGTATCACGCTAAATCTTCTGGTATAGACAAAATGGAACTCGAGAAAAAAGGTTTTTTTTCAAGTGCGTTAGGATACATCGAAGAATACTGTACCAAAAATGGATTTGACATTATCAATGTACATGGTTCAAATAATAGAGTTTACGAGCTCATCAAACGCTAAATTATTTCCCTTTTTTTTTTATTAATAGCTTAAATTGAAACTTTCATTTATTTAAAAGATTTAAATAAAAATTAAGTAAAAGAGAGATGATTTAAATGCGAACTTTTATGATTTGTAAGAACGTTCATCGTTCAGAAATTCCTGACAGGTTCAAAGAGTATGATAACCGATCTTATGACGAAGAAGTTGAGATTTTTATTAAAGAATATACAAAACCTGGTGATACAGTACTCGATATGTTCGCGGGACTCGGAACAACACTGATTATTGCAGAAATGCTAGGTCGAGTACCTTATGGTGTTGAATTTCTTGAAGATAAATATAACTATGTCATATCAAAGATTAAAAATAAGGAAAATATGATTCATGGTGATGCACGGAAGTTAATTGAATATGAATTCCCTCCTATAGATCTGGTTTATACCTCACCAATCTTCATGAATAAAAACGAGACTAGGGATCCTTTGAATGGTTATAAAACAGAGGGGAATTATGCCAAGTATTTAAAGGATATAAAAAAAATATTTACTGATCTTAAGAAATTTTTAAAACCCAAATCTCATATAATCGTTGGTGTTAAAAATCTCAAAACGTCTAACGGGATTACTACTTTAGCTTGGGATATGGGGAATGTGCTTTCTGATGTGCTATTTTTTGAAGGTGAAGTAATTATTGGATATGAAGGGCCCAGAGATAGAGAATCTTTTGGTTATGATCATTACTATTGTCTTGTCTTTTCAAATAGGTGATGGAAAAAAAAATATGCCAAAATTAAACAAAAAAAAAATAATTTATATTTTAATGTAAAGCAACTTCAGATTTCTTATAAAATTGATCATTTACAATTTCATCATTTACTTTCTTTATTATCTCATCGAGATCACCAAGATTTAAAGCTTTTGCTATTTCTCCAAAACCCTCTCTCATTTCGTTTGGGCGTTTACCTAAACTCACCCCGCCATCA
>Ga0209427_10003492_pt1 | contig 18414 bp, 11 predicted proteins | sample DeeMarSWOR136_30_FD_187465 | JGI IMG/M metagenome (GOLD analysis project Ga0209427, IMG submission 187465) | Marine sediment microbial communities from White Oak River estuary, North Carolina - WOR-1-36_30 (SPAdes) (version 2) | ecosystem: Environmental > Aquatic > Marine > Intertidal zone >...
GGCCCCTTGCCGGCTGTCAACTTGAGCACATATTCGCCTACCGCTGAGAACGTCGCGGTCGTCGCTGGCAAGCCAGCATTCTCGAAGGCAACTGTCCCAGGACCGGATGCCTTGCTCCAGGCCACCTTTGGCGGAGCGCCTTTTCCGGCCAGTGTTCTGATCGCTCCATCCAGGTAGGTCTTGCCACCCAGCATGACCACGCGATCAACGCCGGCTTCGACCCTGGGTGGAAAATCAGGCGACTTGCCTGTGTCATAGACTTTCCATTCCAGGATACCAGTCGAGTAAGTGTCGTTGGAATCCATCTCGAGCCGGAGCTTGGACGTGCGCACCTCGTCAAAGGTCGTCGTGTTATATTGACCGCCCTCTACTTCCAGACCCGATGCACTACTTACCGGAACAAAACTCTCGCCGTTCCAATATAGCAGTCGACAGGCCTTGGGTAGCCGGACACCACGGTTGTCATCCCACCAGTACACATCCATCTTGCGCGTGCTGACAGGTTGACTCCAGTCATACTGCACCCATTGCGTGCCCCTTCTGGGCCAGTTGCCGTAGGAGCCGCGGCGCCGATCGCGCGAGCTTGCGGGATCGGACTCGTCATTGAGCGCCGCGAGTGAGGTGTCGCCGGAGACATAGGAACAGGAGGGCTCTGCGACCACGGCAAGGTTCACACCCGCATCTTGGGCTCCGAAAGCCGTGCCGTAGAGTGCCGCTGTCACAACAGCCATGAGCACCGGGTTGAAATAGTCTGAAAGCGATGTTCTTACTGCCCATCTCGAATCTGAAATCGGTTTTGACGGCTGCTTCATGAGTCTTGCTCCCAATGGACTATTGATTCCTTCATTTTGCGATGCCCGCGCGTCCAGCGCGAGTCAGTGCCCCGCGGGCGCGGGCCAGCCACACCGTCATCTCGCCCGGCCCGCGGTTGGCCCAGGCGTAATAGGGAATAGCCATGAACGACTGTTCCCGAAGGGCGCCGTCCTTCTGCAGAGCTTGCGCGCGACCCTCAAGGACGGTGACACTCCCCAGGAGGTCTCCGCGCCATTGGGAGAGAAGGGGTGTGTCGTCGTCCAGGACCAGATTCAGCGCGCGATGTCCCGGCTGATCCGGCCACTCTGCACAATAGACCAAAGGGCCACGGTGCAGGGCCACCCGGCCACGGCAGGCTTCGACCTTGTCGTTTGCTACGATGCGCCGCACTGGCATAGGCAGATCGAGTTCGATCATATCGCCCGTGGCCCAAGCGCGACGCAGGTGAATGAAGCCTTCCTTCTCTGGGAGCCGGATTGCCTGGCCATTGACTTTGAGCGTTGGCTCTGCCGCGACGTTATTTAGGAAGCGATAGAGGTCGCCCGGAACGACCTCACCGCGCGCCCAGCCGGGAATCCTTAACATGATAGCAAATTCCTGGCTGGGGGTCTCTTCAAGCGTGATCGTGACCCGTCCCTTCCAAGGATAGTTCGTTTCCTGGCGCAGACGTACGCGGCAGCCGGGCCGGAACTCGGTCTCCAGAACGCTGCCGCCGTACAGGTTGACCCATATGCCCTGATCGGACGTGCTGTAGACCCAGGCGTGCAGCTTCGCCAGCGTGCGCGTCACAGAGGGAGGACAACAGTAGCAACCGTGGATAGACCATCGCACCGGGGTATGATGACGCGGGTGTAATCCTTCTCGCCTACCGTCCCACTCAAGGGGGTTGCAGTAGAAGAAGCTCTTGCCGGCAATGTCCGTCGCTGAAAGAAGGCTATTATACGCCACGCGTTCCAGGATGTCGGCATACTCGGCCTCGCCGGTCACCGACAGCATGCGCCAGTTCCACATGCCGTTGCCGATATTGGCACAGGTCTCGTTATAGGAGGTCCGCGGGGGAAGGAAGTAATCCGGGCCGAAGGCCTCATGGATATCGTCACCGCGCTCCGACTGGCCCCGAGGAATCGCCCCGATGGCGCCGGTGACACACATCTTGCGAAGCACCGTATCGTCCCATATTCGCTCAAGAGCCCTCCTGAGAGTCCTCTCCCCCGTCTCGGAATAAACGTCGGCCGCACCACAATACAGGTAGGCAGCCGTCACAGCGTGTCCCACGGCTTTCGTTTCTTGGCGCAGAGGAATGCGGAACTGGTTCTGATCGCTGCCGCCGGGGGCTGAGCCGCGCATGTCCACGAAAATGCCGGCCAGTTCGAGATATCTCGGCTCCCCGGTCGTACGATACAGCTCGACCAATCCCATGATGTTGGATGGATTCCAGCCCCAATGGGCCAGTTCCGGTGGACGAGGTGAAAACACCTTGTAGAGGTAGTCCGCCAGTTTCTCAGCAATCTTGAGGAAACTCGTTTTCCCGGTCGCCCGGTAATGAATACATGCGGCCGTGAGCAAATGGCCGTGGTTGTACAGTTCATGATGATGGCGGTTCTGCCAGCGCTGCTTTCGGTCGTTCAACTGGATATTGGTCGAGATGTAGCCGTCGGATTCCTGGGCCCGTCCGATAATCTCAATCCACTCATCCAGCAAGCGATCCAACTGATGATCTTTCGTGACCGCATACACATAGGCGAGGGTCTCAAGGAATTTGTAGCAGTCCCCATCGCCCCAATCGGTGCCCCGATGTCGGCCCTGCTTCAGCCCCGCTGCGACACGGAAATTGTCGAGATAGGCGGCGTTCTCGGGATTCTCCAGGGCCTGCTTCAGGGCGGGGATCATTGCCTCGTGGCAGCGTGCGAAGCGCTCCGCCCAGAATCCCTTGGTCCACCTGACGGCGTCGATGTCCACGCTCCTGAGCTTGACATAGGGACTGGATGTCGTATTGGTGATCCCCCGGTCACGGCCGGAGAGATGGCTGGCAAACAAAAGAACTACCACTGAAACGGTTAGAATACTTCGCTGCGGTACTGAGACTGTCATCTGGAACCTCCAGGAATACTGAGGACGAATCTCATGCCTGATTCCTGCGGCCTTTCTTGAGACCGCGATCGTTCACTGCTTTTTAGTATACTCCCCATGTTGACCGTGTCAATTCAGCGTGGGCGAGATGAAGTTGGGGGTTGTAGGTGCGCACGCCCATTTGCCATAACAATCAGCAATCAGATTAGGTTTGACAGAGCGAACGATTTTGGCTATAGGTTGCATGCCCTTGAAGGCGGCCGGAACTTTTCGTGGGCTTTTTTTGCCATTGTTACCGTGTGGCGATATGAAGACGACTGTGTTTAGTCTGTACGTTGTCCTGTTGGTGTCTTCTCTCCAGGGGCTCAACCCTCCTGAGCAGAGCTGGTTTCCCAAAGCCCCCGCCCTGCCACCTGGTGAGGAGCCGAGTGTTGTCGTTTCCGATGTCCGGGCACTCATCGAGGCGGTGAGAGAAGCCAAACCCGGGCAGACCATACTTCTGGCAGATGGCCACTACATGATGCCCCACTATGTCCAGATCGCTGCCGACGATGTCACGTTGCGCGGTGCATCAGGGCATCGCGAGCGCGTGATTCTCGACGGAGCGAAGAGCCGCGATGGGGAGCTGTTGGGCATCACGGCCTGCTCCGGCGTTACCATCGCGGATTTGACGATTCAGAACATCAAGTGGAACGGTTTCAAGATCAATTCGCAGACGAACGTTCAGGAATTGACCATTCACAATTGCATCATTCACAACATCTGGCAGCGCGGCGTTAAGGGCGTGAAAGTGCCAAAAGAGAACCGCCAAAACGTTCGCCCAAAGCAATGCCGAATACAATACTGCCTTTTCTACAACGATAGACCGAAGCGCCTGAGCGATGACGCGGCCGATATTGCCCAGGGCAACTACGTCGCCGGCATTGACGTGATGTATGCCACGGACTGGATCATCAGCGACAACGTGTTTGTGGGGATTCAGGGCAGAACGTTCGAGGGACGCGGCGCTGTGTTCATCTGGCATGACTCACAAGACTGCGCGATCGAGCGCAACGTGATCATCGACTGCGACGTGGGTTTACAACTCGGCAATCCGCACCGAGACCGTGAGACGATTTATCATTGCGTGCGGTGCGTGGCCAGAAACAACTTCATTACCCGGGCGCCCGAAGCGGGCATTGTCACGGTCTATACGAAGGACTGCAAAATCCTCAACAACACGATTCACGACCCCGATAGCCGGATGGGACGACTGATCCGAACGGTCTTTACGAATGATGGCCTGGTCATCGCCAACAACCTGCTGAGCGGACCGCGAATGCGCAACGAATCCAAGAGCAAGATCACATTTCTCAACAACCTCATCGGGAATCTTACGGACAGCTTCACCGATCCGGCACGCGGAGACTTGCACCTGACGAATGCGGCGGTCAATGCCATTGACAGAGGCATTGTGCGAACAGACGTTGTCGAGGATATTGACAGAGAACCACGCGGCAACAGAGTTGACATCGGTGCCGACGAACTGACCGATTAACCGTGTTCTCACCGTTCCTTTTCGCCGACGACAACCTTCAGTTTCTGCACAATCGGTTTTCCGTCAATCGTACTGTGCGCCGTGACGATGTGAATACCCGGAGACTTGAATGTATGGTGAATCTGCGAATAGGATATATAGTCACCAATAACTGTGTCGTCGCCAAAGTCAACTTTAAAAGGTATGCTTTCCACTCCCTGAAGCCAGAGCCGAAAGAGCACGGGCTGATCGACAACAATGTCACGTGTGGGGATGTGCGTCATGAATATCGTCGGAATGCTCCCCTCCGGCGACGATGCAGTGAACACCTTAATCGTGCAGAAATCCACGTCCTCCCTGCCCTCCTCATCCTTAATCCATAGCGTCGCAATATATACGCCGGGTTTGTCAAATGTTGCCTCGGTCTTGATGGCGTTGACGGTTTGTCCATCCGGAAGAATCCATCGATACGAAACAATGCTGGGCCCAAAGCTAAGAGAACGCGATGCGTCCAATACGACCTTCTCGCCGGTCGAAGCCGTCTGATGAGGCCGGGCTACGGCATACAGCGCTCCGCGATATTGCTGGGCGTGGGCCGCTATAGCCCAGGGATAAAGATTGAGCCTGCGATTACTCCTGCCCGCATCAAGATGGGACTTCGACAGATACGTACCGAGATGCAGATGGGAGAAGTTGCCCGAAGGACCCGTTTTCCCCAGCACACCGATCTTCTGGCCACGCTTAATCCGTGATCCCTTCTTCACTTCTGGAGCAATGGAGTCCAGATGACCATAATCCCAAATGAAACCATTGTCATCCTGTATGACGACAAACGTATGCTTCCGCTCAGGAGACAGATGTACAACGGTTCCATCGGTACAGCTCATAACTTGCTGCCGGCCCTCATATCCCGCGAAGTCTATGCCGTAATCATGGTAGAATGCCACTCCCCCTGGGCAGCCATCCTTCCAGCCCAAGTGCACAACTTCATTGTAGGCCTGCATCCCGTGCGAGAACAGCAAGTAATCACATAGGGGAAACCCAAACCGTTTGGCGCGCACGATAGGATCGCTCGCATCCCAAATAGAGAACTGCACTCTCTTCGGCAACGGATGCCATGCGGACGTCGTGTCGGCCTGAATTCTCACTCCGCTAAACTCTGTCGGCATGGTGTAGGGGGCACAAATCAAATGCAAGACTGTGCCGTCCACCTCGATATCAACACCTGCCCACCTGACAAGTTTGACGACGCTGTCCCGATGCTCCTTGACTGAAACCAGGCGGATAAGCCTCTCAGATCCATCCTTCAGTTTGAAAGGATATTTCTCACCGACGTCCAAACAAACAATTTCCTGGTCCGAATACTTCTTGATAAGCTGATTGAAAGTCTTTCCTGCTCCGGCAGAGGCCGCCCCAGTGTATAGACTCAGTGCAAGTAAACAGACCACAGATATTTGAATCTTGTTCATTCTTCACCTTCCTTCACCTGCTCAAGCCTTTTGAACATCTAGCTCCACAGCGGAAACAGAAGCGGATGGGAACGTCCATCGATCATTCGAAGGCATGTTCTTTTCAACGGGGACAACTTCGTCAGGTCGTGTTTGGATCACTTCATATTCAGGATCTCCCGCCATCTCAAAAATGCGTCCCGATACAATCTTCATACCCTTGACTGCCAGTTGAGCCGTGATAGACCGATCTCTCCTGGTGTTCACAACATGGAGATAGATCCGATCCGCCGTTCGGCCGGCCGTGACGTCGAGGTCACTTGGTGCCTTCTCGATACCGACGGCTTTTTCGCCCGTGTGGTGCCGATAGAGGCTCATGACCAGAGCCACCGGCATCATAAAGGACTTTCCACCCGGTACGGGAATCATGATGGCGTTCACCTGCCATCGCGTGCCGCAGAAGTCGGCCAGCGTGGCGATCTTGAGCTTGTCGCCATGTCTTTCATGAACATTCAGCAGCCGGGCATTGGCTACACCGGCCGCCCACGTGGACAACACTTCACACCGGTTCCGGCCGGGCAGAGCGAAATGGCACTCCGTTAAAGCCAGCGGGACCGGATAGCCCTCCACTTCCTCGCGTACTCGTCTGATCTTGGCCTCGTGTACTTTGGATGCATTCATCAGCCGTTCCCACGTCCACGCGGGGTCCTTGCGATATTCAATTCCACGCAGCGGTGAATTAGACAGGTTGCGATCGGGATTGAACATGTGGTGAAACGCAATGTACTGAAGATGCTCGCCGGCCATATCGAGCATCTTGCGGGCCCACCCGCTGTCGCCCCAGCCGATCAATTCGATGCTCGGGTCCCGGCGCCGCATGGCTTTGGCGAAGGTGATGGTTTTCTTGGCCGCGGTTTCGCAATCGAAGGCGTTGCGCGCATAGGAGGTCTCGTTTCCAATCTGCCACATGTGTATGTTGTACGGTTTCTCCACACCATGACTTCGCCTCTGCTCACTGTCGGGATCGTTGCAGTACTCTACCCATTCAGCGGCTTCCTCCGGACCTGCCGAGCGGATGTTCCCCTTCGGGTCGCGTTGCCAGTACGTCCTTCCGTCCGATTCGAAGTTGACGCACATCAGCGGGTCGGCGCCCGTCTGCCGGCAGAAATCGACGAACTCGTGGGTACCGACCTGATTCGTTTCTACTCCGCCCCAGCACATGTTGAGCATAGGTTTTCGCTGGTGCCGCGGCCCCACAGCCTCCTTCCAGCGGTAGTACGAAATGAAGCATCCACCCCACCGAATCAGTGAGGGCGAGAGTCTCTTTGTGACTGCCACAACATCTTCCCGCCAGCGGTCTCTTCCAAAATCCCATGCCGCCGCTACCGAACCGTCCGTTGTCCCCAAAGGTTCCATAAACTGCATATATAAATAAGGTGACAGAGCAAATCGCGGTTCTGGATTGACTCTAAGCAGGGAATCCCGTTCGGCGCTATGGGCCTCATTCACGGCCAAAGTAGCCGCCCCGAGACCTATGGATTTGATAAAATCGCGTCGGTTGCTGATGTTTCCGCTCATCTTCATCTCTCCCTATTTGAGTTTCCTCAGAAAGGACATTCGCCCACGCACAACGCCGGGCGTTCAAATGACCATGATACCGGAGTCACCTCTTCTACTCCAATATTTTTACGATGCATCGAATTGCGGGCAAAAGGAAGGCCTGTTATACTGTGAAACACGGGCTCGGCGACGGATCTGAGCGACTGAAAACAAAAAGCTCAAAGCTTTGAAAGGAGCAGACCAGTGAAAAAGGCATTCAGCGCGATATTGCTGTTGGCGACGATTTTGACTGGGCCGCCTCTGTTCGGGCGGCAATTTCCTTCAATCTCGGAAACTCGACGCATCGAAATGTTAAAGCCTCCAAAAGCCAAACCCGTCCGGATGGTGCTTGACACCGACACCTACAACGAGATTGACGATCAGTTTGCCGTCGTCTATTCACTGATCTCGCCGGAGCTCCACGTGCAAGCCGTTTATGCCGCCCCTTTCAAAAACAACAGGTCACGCGGACCGGGAGACGGTATGGAAAAGAGTTATGAAGAAATCCTCAGAATCCTGAGCAGGCTCCGCAAATCTCCCGAAGGATTTGCCTTCAAGGGCAGCACGCACTACTTGACGGATATGAAGAAACCTGAAAGAAGCCCGGCGGCCATGGATTTGGTCGAGCGGGCAAGAAAGAGCAGCCCTGAAGATCCACTCTATGTCGTTGCCGTCGGTGCGATCACGAACGTGAGCAATGCTATTCTCATCGACCCATCTATTATCAACAACATCGTCGTTGTGTGGCTGGGGGGCAACGGCCACCATTGGCCGCACCAGAGGGAATTCAACTTCCGACAGGATCTGAATGCCTCCCGGATCATCTTTGACAGCGGCGTTCCGTTCGTGCAACTGCCGTGCACGCCCATTGTCACCCACTTTACGACGACCGTACCGGAAATGGAGCGATACGTGGGCGGGCGCGGAGCGATTGGCGATTATTTACTCAAGATTTTCAAGGAATATCGAAAGGACCATTTCGGATGGTCCAAGGTGCTGTGGGATATGACGGCGGTTGCCTGGCTTGTCAATGACCGATGGCTGCCGTCCGATCTTGTCCACAGCCCGATCGTGACAGACAACTATACGTTTAGCTTCGATAAGTCCCGGCACTTGATCAGAGCCGTGAACTTCGTTCAAAGGGATCCGATCTTCAGAGATTTCTTTACGAAGCTGGAAAAACAATCAAAGAAATGACAGATTCAAATAAAAGAGAAAGGACAAACCAAGATGGTACACAACAATACACGAAAACCAACAACTTCTCGCCGTGAGTTCCTCAAGCAAACAACAAGCGCTTTAGCCGGAGCGTCACTGGTTAGCGCCGTGACAACAAGAAGCCATGCCGACGAACAAAACACGATCAAGGTCGCGCTCATCGGCTGTGGCGGACGCGGGACTGGCGCTGCGTCCGAAGCCCTTTCCACCAAAGGACCGACTCGACTGGTTGCTATGGCCGATGTCTTTAGGACTCGTCTTTCGAACAGCCTGAAGAATATTTCCAAACGATTCGACGAGCAAATCGACGTTCCCCCGGACCGGCAGTTTCTTGGACTGGACGCTTATCGGAAAGCCATCGACGCCATCGCTCCGGGTGGAGTGGCGATTCTCGCTACGCCTCCGGCGTTTAGGCCGATCCATCTCGAGTACGCCGTGGCCAAAGGTTGCAACGTCTTTATGGAAAAGTCGTTCGCCGTCGATGCCCCCGGCATTCGCCGCGTACTGAAGGCCGGTGAGGCAGCCACGCGGAAGAACCTTAAGATCGCCGGGGGGCTGATGAGCCGGCATTATAAGCCGCTGGAAGAAGCCGTGAGCAAGCTGCACGACGGAATCATCGGCGAGGTTATCACCTGCTGGGCGTATCGAGAACATGCCCCGGTGGGCTTTACTCCAAAGCGACCAGGCGTGAACGAACTCGCCCACCAGATACAAAACTATAGCAACTTTACCTGGCTGAATGGCAGTTTTATCCTGGACTGGCTGATCCACAACCTCGACGTATGCTGCTGGTGCAAGGACGCCTGGCCGGTCTCGGCTCAGGGCCAGGGCGGCCGGCAAGTCCGTACCCAGCCCGATCAGTTATTCGACCATTATTCGGTGGAATATTCGTTCCCCGACGGCACCCGGCTGCACGCCCAGGGCCGGCACATGGACAACTGCTGGGGCTTTTTTGGCGACGTGATCCACGGGGCGACCGGCTCGGCTGTCCTCGGCGAAGGGATTTCGGAACCCTATATTTTCAAAGGCCACAACCAAACATCCGAGAATGTGATCTGGCAGTATGATGGTCCGAAATGCTTCCAATATCAGGTGGAGCACGACCTGCTGTTCGATGCCATTCGCAACAATAAGCCGTACAATGAGACCGAACGTTCCGCCTATGCCGCTATGACGGGCATCCTCGGGCGCATGGCCGCCGAGTCGGGCAAGATGGTCACATGGGAACAGGCGATGGCTTCGGATCTGGAGTTGGCGCCGGGTCTGGACGAGTACACGATGGACTCCGATCCACCGGTTAAGCCCGATGCCAAAGGAAGCTACCCGGTTGCTATGCCCGGACAAACCAGGGTGCTGTAAATCCGCGAAGTCTCACCTCGCGTGCCCTTAGTTCGCCGACTTCGGCTTGTCGGTGTAGACATTGCTGAACACCCGGGTTTTGCCTACGGAGCGCACAGCATGTCCGGCGTCTCGGTGCCTGAGAAACCAGTTGCGGTACACCTCACACTTCTCTTGCGGGACCCCGCGGATGACGACGGGAGTCTGCGGAGCCCGAAACGTATTGTTGTAGATTTCGATCGACGTTCCCGCGATATCCGTGCCGTCTTTGCGATCGCGCCCCCCGTGCATGTCAAAGCAGTGGCTTAGTGAGACACCCAACTCAATGTTATGGCGTGCCACGTAGCTACAGCCGGGCCGGCCCGTGCCGGCTATCGAATGCCGATTCCAGTCGAACAAGTTATGCTCAATCAGTGACGAGGCGGTATTGTGGCATACGCCGTATCCCAGGCCCTGGTATTGGCAATGGTGGATATAGTTGTGATGAATGTGGTGCCCATCGGCACCAATCAGGTCAACACCCGCGTGAGAAAAGCCGGATATTTCACAGTTATCCACTTCCAGACGAGGGTGCTGTGTCATTATGCCATTTGATGTCGGGAACTTGTAATAGTATTTGTGCCCTCCGCCGCCTTCGCCAAACGAGCGACGATGATGGTCAAGGTATCGTTTGGAATTTGGCCCACGGAGACGCAGGCCCGTGATGCGCACATCCGCCCCCCCGGCGCGGATCATGACCGGTGTCTTCAACGTATCGCTGGTCAGTAGTGCACCTGCCGAACCGTCATGCCCGCGGTCGCCGGCCAGCGTGACACCCTCGGGAACTTCGAGGACAAGCTGCTCGATGTAGATGCGAGCGGTTAGATCGATCTGAGTTTCGGCGGGAATAAAGACCGTCTGCCCTGCTTTCGCTTTGGACAGGGCATCCAGCAAACTGTCCAAGTCTCTCACAGTATAGTCACCCTTCGTGACGATTTTCACATAGCCGTTTCCACCACCGATCGGCCCGGGCCCGTCAGCTTTGGCGCCATACACGACGCCATCTATTTCCACCCACGTCGGCTCATCGGCAACACCACATAATGGTGTGATCCAGATCAGCGCAAATACCGCCAGATGTTTCATGCTGCCCTTGGCCTTTCATTTGACCGCATCGATTGCCCGACTGACGATCTGCTTGATCTCATCGTCGATGTTCTCGGTGAACGGCGCCGGCAAGAAGTAGACGTGCTGTGAAGTCAAACCTTCATACCCCCCTTCCCGGACGATTCGTTTGTCCGGAATATAGGAACCTGTGCTGTTCGCATAGCCTATCACCATGGCTTGCTCGGTGGGCGCCATCGCGCGGAGCATCGGTCCCCACGGGCTGCAAATCTCCCCTTCCATACCGAATACCATCAGCCGGTCGCCGAGCTTCCAGACCTGCACATCGTAGCGGAAGCTCTCGCCGGAATAAGGCAGCGCCAGCGATTGCCTCGCCGCCCACGTTTGCCAACTCCTCCTCTGCCTGCCTTTCGTCCGCTCCGGATACGCCTGCCGCTCGATCTCCTCCGGCGACCAACACTGGCCATAGCTGATCTGTCCGGTCGCCAGCGAACAGGCCAGCTCCGCGTCCAGCGGGATCATCCGTCCTGTCTCAAGGTGCGTCAATACGGACCCGGCCAACTTCTCACCTGCGGCTTTTGCACTGTCCGGATCGTTGGAAAAGACCAGTTTGCCGGTATCGGGGTCCTTGTGGACAACCTTGGCATCACCGCCACAGCCCTGCACAAACACGGCTTTTGCGTCCGGTAACTCACCGGCCAGACGATCCCGCATCGCTCCGGGATAGTCGGGGCTCCACTTTTGGATGGGACCGGAACTGGTCGGGTGACAGGCGTGGCCGACCAACACAAGCTGCCCCGGTTCTGCATTTCGCCTGATGCGCAAGATCGGCGTATGTCCGTCAAACGAACCTTCTCTGTATGGACCCCAGGTGATCTTTCCATCAATCGGAAGCCGGCGATTGCAGCCGATGCCTCGAAAATCCATATAGCCGTACTCGATTGTCGCCGGGGATAAGCCTTCGATCGCTGCATCAACAGCGGCCAGAATCTTCTCTTCCAACAGGCCCATGTACCACACATTCGGCGCCCCGATGCTGTAGCTGACGTGAAACCTGACCGCTGGCCCCCAATGCGTGTGCGACGCCGCGAGCATGATGTTCTCTGTCGGGATGCGATGTTTGTGGTTGATGGTACGCCGGATCGCTTCAACCATTATCCGGTCAAATTCAAGGATGTCGGCGGCAACAAGAATTCCTGTGTTGCCGTCCCTGTCGCGCAATGTCACCACTTGCGTTAATAAAGGCGCCACTGCGCCCTGGGCATACCGCTCGCGGCCGAAACCGGACATCTGAACCTGCCTCGGCTCCGGCGTAATGTCCGCCTCGGCATAACCGATGGACCATGTCCGGTCGTTTGCTTCATCGCCTCGTGCGACCAAGCATGACAAGCCCAAAAACACGGCGACAGCCGTGGCGAAAGATGATGTCTTCTTCATCATTATTCTCCATTCTTTCTCTTGTACGGATTATACCTTCTTGGAGAGCCGATTGCCATAATCCAAAGCGAACAGTCTCGGATATCTTTGAGACTATCGTTTGTCCAGCCCGTCACAGACGGCATTTTTGTTATCACCGGCGGATTTTCCTTGACCCAAAGACGTTAGGTTTGTTATAAAGAGAGTGAGTGAAGTTCATGGATTCGTGATCTTCCGGCAAGTGAAATTCAGCTCTTTTCGAGAATAGCCGACAAAACACAGGGCAGCAGATTACAGAAGAAACTGGTGAAGCCGTTAACCTTAATGTGAAGGAGGATGATTATGTCTAAGAAATTGTTTTGGCTCGCCTCTTTGGTCTTACTGTTGAGCATGGCAGGCGAGGCATCCGCTGAGCTTCTGGTGCACTGGAGACTCGATGAGGGATCCGGCACGACTGCTAATGACAACTCCGGCAATGGTAATGACGGTACGTTCAGTGGCGAGCCGCAGTGGGTGGCCGGGCATCAGAGCGCCGGCGCGCTGCAATTCGACGGCGTCGATGACTATGTCGTGTACTCCTTTGGCCAAATACAGACCTTTGCGACTGCGAGTGTCGCCTTATGGGTCAAGGCCGATACTCTGGGACAACCCGTCTACTGCAGTCCATTTTCGAGCCATTTCCCGAACACCGCAGGTTTCCAAGTTGATGTGGATGGTGGAAATCCTGGAAATTACAGGATTAATCCTAATTCTGGAAATCAATTTGCATTCGGCACCGTTACGACGGACTGGATACATCTTGCATTAACCATAGAGAGTACATCTATGAACCTCTACTACAATGGCAATTGGGCCAGTAGTAATACTCTCGTTGACACCGACGTCGTTTTCAACCAGTTTGCCATAGGTGTGAACAGAAACAGAAACTGGTGGTTCGCCGGTACCATTGATGACCTTCGCGTCTATGACCACATTCTGTCGGAGGCGGAGATTCTGAGCACGATGACCGGCGAGCCGTGGCCTTATGCCTTTGGCCCCGATCCGGCTGATAGCGTTTTGCATGAGTCCACATGGGTGAACCTTGCCTGGACGCCGGGACAGCTCGCTGTCTCACACGATGTCTATCTGGGCGATAATTTCGATAACGTGAACGACGCCACACGAGACTCAGACGTGTTCCGAGGCAACCAGACGGCAACGTTTTATGTTGTAGGCTTTCCCGGGTTTGCGTATCCGGATGGCCTTGTCCCGGGAACGACGTACTATTGGCGAATCGATGAGGTTAACGACACAAATCCGGATAGCCCGTGGAAAGGCGACGTCTGGAGCTTCTCCATTCCGCCCAAGACGGCGTACAGTCCCGATCCGGCGGATGGAGCCGAATTCGTAGATCCAAACAATGCGACGCTTAGCTGGACGCCAGGTTATGGGGCTATACTGCACACGATCTATCTTGGTGACGACTTTGATGATGTGAACAATGCCACCGGAGGGACCCCTTTGGGTAGTGCAACCTACAGCCCCGGTCCGCTTGAATTAGAGAAGGTCTATTACTGGCGGGTGGATGAATTTGACGCCGTCGAGACGCATAAAGGCCATGTCTGGAGCTTTACGACGCCGGGCACCGTCGGCAATCCGCAGCCGGCGTATGGCTCGACGGATGTGCAACTGAATGTGATTGTGAGCTGGACGCCGGCGGATTCTGCGGCCTCACACCAGCTTTACTTCGGGATCGACGAAGCAGCCGTGCGCAACGCCGATGCCAGCGCGCCTGAGTACAAAGGCTCCGTAGCGCTGGGGGCTGAAAACTATGATCCTGGATTGATCAGCGCCGACACTGCCTGTTACTGGCGCGTTGATGAAGTCGATAGTCAGGGCAATACCGCGAAGGGGCCTCTCTGGATTTTCACGACAGGCGCTTTCCTCCTCGTGGATGACTTCGAGAGCTATACGGATGACGACGCAGCCGGTGAGGCCATCTGGCAGACATGGATCGATGGCTTTGGTGTCGCCGATAACGGCGCGCAGGTGGGCAATTTGATGCCTCCATATTGTGAGCAGACGGTTGTTCACGGCGGCGGTCAATCCATGCCGCTGCTTTATAGTAACGAGGCCGGCGTGACGAATTCGGAGGCTTCTCTGACGCTGATGGCCCCGCGGGATTGGACGCAAGCGGGCGTCGCGCAGCTCTCGCTCTGGTTCAGGGGCGGTTCAGGCAACGCCGCGGAACCGTTGTACGTGGCCATCTCGAACAGCTCCGGCGCTCCTGCAGTGGTGGCGTACGATGATGCCAGCGCGGCACAGATAGGTAGATGGACGCAGTGGAATATCCCACTACAGGCATTTAGCGACCGGGGAGTCAATCTGACCAACGTCGATAAGATCGCGATTGGTTTGGGCTCGAAAGCGGGCAGTGCAGGATCCGGCGGTTCAGGAACGATGTACATCGATGATATTCGCCTTTATCCTCCGGAATCTGACCCGCAGCCATAGCTGCATCATGACCAGCAATCAGAATTAGGATTTGTCTGGGGTCTATGCCGGGTGATCCGGTATAGGCCCCAGCGTCATTATTGATCGCAGATCAACGTCGTTTGAGCGTGACATCCGGCTGACGCAAATAGTTGGGAGTCAGCATCATTGGATCAATGAATTGTCCGTTCAACGCCCTCTGCCAGCCGAGCAGGTGGACTTTACTTGCTCTCGGACTCCAGTACTCCTCGTCCAAGAAGGACACGCCATCGGCCTCGAATCTGTCTTTGTAATAGACCAGGCCGTCGCCAAGCAGCCAGATGGGTTTCTCGCGGCAGGCAAATCGGGTGAGGAACTCCGAAACGGTCATCAAAGCGTCCGGGGCGGCTTTTCGCCAGATTCCGCCGTCTTGGCTTTCCCGCGCACCGTCGGTGCTGCGCTCGTAGACGGCGATGAAGAATTGCCCTCGCTTGGCATCGAGAACTGCGGCAATCTTGTCGCAGCCGGCAGGTAGCGGACAGACGTCAGAAGACGGAAGACAGAAGTCAGACTTCGGACCTCCGACCTCCGCGTTCGGACCGCTGACCTCAGTCAGCCGGCCTCTGGCCGGCGCGAGGCGGACTGCGTTGGCAGCGACGACATCAAGTGTATCGACCATGACGATTTTCGCGGCATTTGCCAGGTGCATTGTCTTTGCGAGGGTCGCAGCGATGCGCAGGCCGGTGAAGCTGCCCGGCCCGCCTGACAGATAGACCTGTTCGATCTGTCCGGGCGTTCGGTCGAACCGGTCCAGCAAGTCGGCCACGGCAGGAAAAATCTCGGCGCTGTGTCTTAGCGGGCTGGAAAAAGCGGCTTCGGAGACCATTCGTGCACCCGTGGCGATGGCAACGGAACCCATTCTGCTGGAGGTTTCGATTGCTAATATCAAGGGCTCACTCATACTCCCGGCTCTCCGTCAATGGCCGTATGTCACGTTTTGGCCTCCAAATCCGCGCTATGAACACAAAAAAGGCCCTTCCAGGATGACTATTTTAGCCCATAGTCTGTCCACGTTGTCCTGTTTGTCGGACGGTAGCAGAGATATTATTGGCCAGGCAGGCACAAATCAAATTTTTCTCTTGCAAAAAAATTTGTTTTCCTATAAACTGAGTTATTATAAGTCTGTTCTATCCCTGAAACTGGAGGTCGGTGTTAACTACAATAGAAAGTAACTTGTAAACAAATTTTCCCCAGAGGGTGGTAATTTTTGGCAGGAGGTTTATTTTGAGCAAGCCGAGTGTTTTTAGCGAGTCTTGTGGCAGGGGGTCCCTGTCCATCGTCACGGTACTGATCCTACTACTGATAACCACGGTCTGTGAAGGAGGTCCGTCACAGAAAGGCGAAGAGACTGACCGGCAGGAGGTCTTCCGCCGGCTCGTCCAAAGCTATGTCCGGACCGGGCAGGCGGAATGCGACAAAGGTTACTTTGGGCAAGCTCTGAAGACCTTCCGTATGGCCCAGGGGTACCAGGGATATTTGACCGCCGCCGGACGTCAGCAGTTGAACGCGCTCTTGGAAAAGGCCCGGAAGGGCCTGGCGGAAAGGAAACGGGCTCTGGAGACATTTCAGGCGGTCGGCACCCTGATCAAGCAGGACCGGCTCATTGAGGCCAAGGCATCTCTTGGGAGCCTTAGGGATAGTGTGTTTCTGACACAGAACGAGCGCGCTCAGATCGCCGAAGTGCTGACGCAGTTGGACGCGCAGATCACTGAGGACAAAACGCGCTCCGAGAGGGTCGAGAACAGAAAGCTTCTGGCGGCGCAGAAACTGGAGAAACTCGCAGAGCAGATCGGCAAGCCGAGCGAACCACAAAATGATCGGAACGAGCAAATTGCCGAACTCTATCGCAGCAGCATGAAGTTATACCGCGCCGGTCAGTTTGAGAAGGCGCGTGAGGGTCTGGCTACCGTAGCAGCAAGCGGTCTGATCCCACCGGCCATGAAAAGGACGATAGAAGGTTATCTGGCGGAAATTGACCGGGTCTTGCCCCGACGGGCCGAGAAGGAGCCATCGCGAGAGGGCAAGGAAGCTGAGATGGTCGCAGTTCTCCGGCCGAAGGTGGTTGCGCCGGAGGTTCCACAGCCGGAACTTGCCGAGCCGAAACTCACCGATTCGGGGCTCGTCGAGCCCGAGGAAATCAACTCGGAGGGCGCTGCCCCGAAGGCTGTCGAGCCCAAGGCAGCGGTCAGGCCGGAGATGGTTGCCTCGCCAGCCCCTTCACCGAAAGAGGGTGACGAGAGCTACATTGACCAGATCGTTCGAACGAGAAATATCCTTCGGGACTACACGCGGACCGTAGTGAACGACGCCATAGCGAAAGCGCGCAACCACATGAGCCAGGGTCAATTCGATCAGGCCAAGAAAGCCATTAGTATGGCTCAGTCCACGGTCAATGAGAATCAGATTCACCTTGGAGAGGCCCTATTCAAAGAGCACAGCGGCAAACTTGCCGCGGTGAACGCAGAAATCGTCCAGCGGCAAAATGAAAAGGCCGAGAAGGATGCGGAAGCCAAGCGCGCAGCGGCAACAGAGGCCCAACGTCGGTATATTGAGCAGATGGAAATCGACAGACAGAACAGCATCGCCGAACTGATGGAGAATGCGTTGGCCTATCAGAAACAGCAACGTTACGAAGCGGCTCTCGGTCAATTGAAGAGCCTGCTCGAGTTGGATCCCCAACATGACGCGGCGTTAACCTTGAAGGATACGCTGGAGGATACGATGTTCTGGCGTAGACAATTGGCGGTGGAGAAGGAAGCCAGCAAGCAGAGGGCGGAAATCCTGCTGAAGACGGATGAATCGCAGATTCCCTATGCCGACGAGCTGACCTATCCCAAGGATTGGCGGGAGATTATCGAGAAGCCGTGGCGTGTGCCGGACAAGCCCATCGGGCTGGACCCGGTGGACGCCAATGTGTATGAACGCCTGGAGCAGATCGTTGACCTGGCGACGTTGACGCCTCAGATGTCTTTCGGCGATGTGATAACGGCCTTGGAGAATTCGGTGTCCCCTCCATTGCAAATACAGCCCAACTGGAAAGACTTAGCTGAAATGGCTGAGGTCGATCCGACCACTCCGGCCCAAATGGATCCGCTGAGCGGCGTCAAAGTCCGCAAGGCGCTCGAAGTGCTGCTGGCTGGCGTCTCGAGCGAGTTTGCCGAGCTCAATTATGTGGTGGATGAGGGCGTGATTCTGATCGCCACCATCGAGACGCTCCCGGACAAGATGGTGCCCCGCGTCTACGATGTCACCGACCTGGTCGGTGCGCCGGCCAACTATGGCGGCATGGGGATGATGATGGGCGGCATGGGCGGCATGGGCATGGGTGGCATGGGCATGGGCGGCATGGGCATGGGCGGCTATGGCGGCATGGGCGGCATG
>Ga0209427_10003493_pt1 | contig 18412 bp, 21 predicted proteins | sample DeeMarSWOR136_30_FD_187465 | JGI IMG/M metagenome (GOLD analysis project Ga0209427, IMG submission 187465) | Marine sediment microbial communities from White Oak River estuary, North Carolina - WOR-1-36_30 (SPAdes) (version 2) | ecosystem: Environmental > Aquatic > Marine > Intertidal zone >...
CGAAGGGACCTCCATGTTTGAGCCCATTGGCGGTTCTGCTCCAAAGTATGCGGGGAAAAACAGTATCAATCCCCTCGCCGCTATTATGGCCTGTCACATGATGCTGGACCATCTCGGGGAGGCGGAGGCCGCGGGGCTTGTCGAGCGGGCCGTGGCGGAGGTTATTCAGAAGAATATGAAGAGTATGGAGGCGGGGAAGATGGGATTGGGCACAACTGAGGTTGGGGATCTGGTAGCAAAACATATCCACAGCATGGAATAAATGGGCCGTGGGCTCTGGATTACGTGCCTGGAGTTTCCTGGGATTGGTAGGAAATATTTTAGTAAGCGGAAATCTTAATATGAAAGCGTATCAGGGATGAAAGGGCTGAGTACTGAAGAAATTATGGAGATTGCTCTTGAATTAGTTGGATGGACTGAAATTCCTCTTGATTCAGGTATCCACGTCCCCGGCAAGAATATCAAAAGATTAATCTTTACCATGGATGCTAATGTCGGTCTTCTCCATATGGCGAAGCAACTGGGATTTGACGCTGTGGTGGGCCACCATCCCTGCGGTGTGCTTCCGCAAAGGGGAGAGGTTTATAGGAGACACATTGATCTTTTGGAGGAACACGGGATAGCGAGGGAAAAGGCGATGAAGTCCCTGGCGGAACCCGTTGAAACCGTGGTGCGTCGCATCGAGAACAACCGCTTTCGGATGCTGTACTATGAATCCCCAAATCAAACGATACTTGAGGTCGATGCCGCCAGAATGCTTGACCTTCCCTTCATGAACGTTCATAACCCTTTTGATGAAAAAGGGAGAAGAATTCTGCAGTCGAAGATCGATGAAGCCGCTCTGAAGAATCCCCACTGGAAACTTGGGGACGTCCTGATATTGATAGAAGAGTTGCCCGAGGCAAGGTATGCCAGAGATGTGTGCGGAATATCGCCTCATATATTCATTGGGAAGCCCAGTTCTGGAGCTTCAAAGGTGGTATTCGTTCATGGTGCGCTATCGGCACCGGATGCCGAAATCGTCACGTTTTACTGGGAGAATGGATTTAACACCGTCATCGCCCTTCATAGTGAGTTCGAAAACCTGGAGAGATTAAGGAAGGAGGGTCAGGGGAATTTGATCCTCACAGGGCATTTTCTGGGTGATTCCTTAGGGATGACCCCTTTCATTCGTTCCCTACGCGAAAAAGGCCTGGAGGTCGTTTGTATGGGAGGTATCATTGATATTCAAGAGCCTTTAGAAGAACGAGCGAATGGGCGGCGTCTTTCCCGAAATCCTCAGAATAGGCCTCTATACTGATTCTGCCTTCATACCGTGCCTTCTTTAAATTCGCGAAGAACGGGAGATAGCTTTTCTCAAACACCGTAGGATAGACTCGTCCCTTAACTTCCGCGAAATGTATATGTTTTACGTGCTCCGCTGCGCGAAGGATAATGTCAGGGGACTCCTTTTCAATCATGAGATGGTAATAATCCACCAACAGCTGGATATTTTCCCCGCTTACGTGTTTTAATAATCTCAGCCCCTCTTTTGTCGTATTCACTATGTTGCTTTCGGATTTGTTAATAGGTTCAATAGCAATAGTTATTCCATACTTCCCTGCAACGGGATCTACGTTCCTCAAAAGATCTACGATCTGATCCCAGGATTTTTCCATGGGAAAACCTTCTGGAACATTCTTGGCACCCGCACTGCCGAAGACTATTACCTCTACCCCAAGCTGAAAAGATCTGGCTAACGCCCTTTCAACATATTCCATGGCTCTGCCCATATCCGCTTCATCCCCTGTCAGCCTGATGCTCGGGGGGAAGAAGTTGTGGCAGGCTTCGCACCTGATACGACAATTGTCAATTCTGGCTTTCATGGTCAGAAACTCAGGTTCTGACAACTCCATCAGGTGAGCAAGCGAAAGTTCTATGTAGTCATAGCCAATTTCCTCAAGCTCTTCGATGATATCGACACCCGTGGTGTCGGGTTCCCTGGCAACCATGCACCCACAGCATCCGTATCTCATTACGCTGCCAACCTTTCGGTCATTGATCTTCGTATTTAGGATTTTTCACCCGCTGTCGGACTCTGTCGATGATTTCGGGTAGGGAGAACTTCGTGGCCATGTTTAGGGCCCATTTAGGAAGGCTCCCGCCGGGATCCGTACAGACTACATAGATGGCCAGTGTCTTTCCTTGACCATATTCTTCCAGAATCCACGAACCATAAGTGTCTTTGATATTTCCTGATCCTTTGACATAGGTCCACGCCGACTTAAAAACCTTTCCATTATCTGTGTTTTCAATCGTGTGGAGGATATGCAGTTTGTAGTATCGATCTCCGATAGGAAAGGGAAAATCAAGGTATTGGTAGTTCATAATTGATCCCTCTTTTATTCGCTCCACATCCGATTGCCTTACGTAGGGCATAAACTCTTCAAAATCTTCATTGTCTGAGACCACCCGAAACACCTTTTCGGGAGGTACATCGATTACTCCAATTGCCGTTCCTTCCTTGATAGGGCCCCTAACGGCTTTGAGGTACACAATCACCTCACCTTTCGCTAACCGTTCCTGCTCCGTTTGTGTAAGCTCAAAAGCGGTTACTTCTTGAATAATCCATGCCCCAAAAAGAATGACCATAACAATAGATGCCATCAATCGCTTCATATTCCTTTCTCTCGTTCAAGAATTGCAAAATGTGCCCCATCCTTCTCTTTGCACTTCATCTCTTTTTTCCCAGGAGGGAAAGAGAGGGGGGCTAAGACGTGATGCTGTCAAGTCTATTTAATTTAATTTTTCCCCGATTGATTTCGATGTAATGAGGATGCTGAAACCAAGAACCGGTGTTGTAATAGAATTTATTTGAATTGACCTCTACTGTTCGAGCTCGATGTGTGTGACCAAAGATAACTGCATCGAATCCTCTTTCTAAGATCAATGCCGCCGAATTCTTATAAACTGGTTTCTCCTCTGATGGGCTTTCCGAAACTTTCCTAACCACTCTGACAGTACCGGTAATTTTTTCCAGTAATCCGTAGACCGGATAGAGACTCGGGAGGGTCTTCAAGAAATAACCCCACCACTTACCAATTAAAAAATAGGCCTTTGGATAGCGGATGTAAAGATCATCATAAATGTGGGCATGCTCAATGCGAATATTTTTTGTTCCAGAGCGAATATCGAGGAAAGGGACTACTTTGAATGTCTCCATGTCGAATAAGAGCTGTTCAAAGTAAATATCATGGTTACCTATTATGTAGTAAACTACATTTTTTTGAGCAATACGAACTACTCTTCTAAACGCATCAGGTAAGACTGATATAAAGTTATGTAAAGACGGTTGCAAGAAATCAATACCATCACCATTTATAGCTAGATTAACACCTTCAGCAATTACAAAATCTAAGAATCTGATAATACTGTCTTTATTCTTAAACGAAGGATTACCAATGTGGATATCAGAAATAACGAAAAGTCTTTCCTCTTCAAATGGATGCATTTCTTATCCCCAGATGTAGATCACGGAGCTCCAAAATCTACTCAATAAATTCCGTTTCTGCAGAGATACTTTCTGGCAATTTAGGGTCCAATTTGGCTCTATCTGAAATGCGAGCTAATTCCTCGTTTAACCTCCTGATTCTCCTAGACATCTTCTGAATCATTTCAAAGACGAGCGTTGGATCTTGCCGAAGGCGATACAAAAAATTGCCAGCGTGAAGGACGATAACGCGCGTTTCGCCAACTGCAATTACTGTAGCCGAACGACGTCCCCGCTCAAATAGTGCCATCTCTCCAAAAAAATCACCCTTTGAAAGAGTAGCCAGGATGATCTCTCCTTTTTCTGTCTTTTTGGTTACCTTAACAACACCCGATTGGATTATGTACATTTCGGAGCCCTTGTCCCCCTCCCTGATAATTACGTCTCCATCCTGATATACTTGTTCTAATCCGGCTTCTATGCTCGTCTGCAAAGGCCCTATCATGACTGCCTCTTAAAGTGAAACGTTGAAAAGTGATGGGAAATTGGACTCATGAGAAAACTTAGAACATAGGTACATGGGTGTCAAGAGAAAAGGTATCGGGAGTTTCCTGTCTTCTATAACACCGGAAACTCAAATACAGAAGAGATTGACTTGATTTGTGGAATGATCTATAAGAGCAGTTGTTGAAAGAACTCTCCAATTAAGATGCGAATTATTCGCGTTCAATGAGGGGGGTTTTAGGTATGATGGTCTTGATCGTTGGTTGGTTTCTGAGTGCTTTAGGCATAGTGATTGTTGCACACATCATCCCAGGATTTGAGGTAAAGGGATTTGGCAGAGCATTGATAGCTGCGGTCGTAATCGGGTTAATTAATGCCACACTGGGGTATATAGTGAAGATCCTCACTCTTCCAATGACGGTACTCACATTCGGACTTTTTCTGTTGGTGATCAACGCCTTTATTTTGAGATTTGCAGCGTACTTTGTGTCCGGCTTTGTCGTAAGGGGGTTCTTACCAGCTTTCGTCGGTGGTATTGTATTGGTCCTTGTAAACACTGTCCTCCGCTACCTGGTTTTTCAGTAATTAATGGTTACGTTTAGGGCGGGAAAGCCATGTCCATAAAGACCTCGCATCTGGAGTGTGGTCCTCAAGACCGGCGCAAAGGCGACAGGAGGAAGTTCATCCGAAGGGCCGAAGACAGGGCCCGGGAACGGCGCCTACGTGAAAGGAATTACAAGCTAAAGTCCCTGCTGGAGCTTGGCGAACTCATCGGCCTGGATCTACAGATCGATGGGATGCTCCTGAAGATCGCCCAGAAGGCCGCTGAGGTCATGGAAGCGGACCGTTGTAGCCTCTTTCTGCATGACCCGAATACCGACGAGCTATGGTCCACTGTGGCCCTGGGCTTGGAGGGTCAGGTGATTCGTATCCCATCCGACGTTGGCCTGGCGGGGTCCTGCTTTCAGACTGGGGAGACCATCAATTTGGAGGACGCGTCCGCGGATCCAAGATTCAACAGGGAGGTGGATGCACGCACCGGCTATCGCACCCGGAGCGTTCTCTGCATGTCGATCTATAATCGAGCTGGGGGAACCTTGGGAATCATCCAACTCCTCAACAAGAAGGAAGGGGTTTTTACCAGGGAGGACGAGATTTTTCTCAAGACCTTCGGGAACCACGCCTCGGTCTTCATCGAAATGGCCCAGCTCCAAGAAGCACGCCTCGAGGCTCTGGAAAAATCGCGGGAAGAGCTCAGGCGACTCAACCGAGCCAAAGATAAGGCGCTCCACCACCTGTCCCATGAGCTTGGGACCCCGCTCGCCGTGATCCAAGGGACCATTCGCGTCTTGCAGCGAAGGCTTCACACCTTAATGCCAAGGAGCGACTGGAAAGAATTCTTCCAGACTTTGGAGAAGCACCTGAATCGCCTCATTGAAATCCAGCAAGAGACCGATGCGATCCTCCACTCATACCAGGAACTGGGGGAGACTTCCCTTTATGTGGAACTCGATCGACTTTGGCAACAACTGGAAGAGACCTCAGAGATACCCTCTGATCTGAAAGCCCATTGGAATTCCCTGAAGGGACAGATGGCCCAACTCCTTCCAGACAGGCCTCATTCCCGGAAGCCCGTCCGCCTGTATCCCTTTGTCCAGCAGATGCTGAAGGAAGTGAGGCAGAACGCCAGCCATCGGGACGTCCGCCTTTTTGTGGAAGGGCAGAAGGATCTTTTCGTATTTATAGATCAAGGAATCCTGAAAGAAATCCTGGAGGGCCTCTTGAAGAACGGCATCGAGAACACGCCCGATGGGGGGAGGATACGGATTTTCATTGAACAGAGGGACCAGCAAGTCCTCCTCCAGGTTCAAGACTCGGGCGTCGGGATCACTGACGAGAATCAAAGGCATATATTCGAGGGTCTCTTCCCTACCCAGGAGACTGAGCTCTATTCCTCCAGGAGACCCTATGACTTCAATGCAGGGGGCAAGGGGTTGGACCTGTTGCGGATGAAGGTCTACGGCCAGCGCTTTGGCTTTGATCTCTCGGTGGAGAGTCAACGATGCATCCATCTTCCCACGGATCGGGCTCTTTGTTCGGGAAGAATCTCAGCATGCCCCTACTGTCAAGGACACGAGGGTTGCTCGGCCTCCGGAGGAAGCACCTTTTGTGTGTCCTTTCCGGTTTCAGGAGAAAAACGTTCCGGAGAGAATTGATCTTGGATAACACTTCTCGGTAAGAAAAGGTGGCAATTATACTCTTCTTTGGCACAAGGTGGGAAGGACATGAATGAGAAGGAGGGCTTGATCGATCTCCTGATCCACGACCTCCGGGGACCTTTGTCCGTAGCCTCAACCTCTATCACCAACCTTCTCAATAAAGAGGATCGGTATGGCTCCCTTACTGGTCGGCAGCGACGCACCCTCGAGCGCATCTGGAGGAATACCCGCAAAGCCCAGATGCTCCTCCAGGAAATGGTGGAGATTTCTCGCTCCGAGGATGGCCTGTTCAAAAAGGAACACTTCCTGATCGGGAGGGTCCTCCGGGAATCCCTCCGGGAGGTATTGGAGATTGCAGGTTCCCCTGCAGCGGAGAAGATTCGGGGCATCAGGGATGGGGAAGAGTTTCGGTCCATTCTCGAAGCCCAGGGGATCTTCGTTGATATTAAGGAAAAATATCACAAGTCTCCCTTCTTTCACGATCGGCAGAAGGTTCAACAGATTCTGCGGAATCTTCTGAGCAATGCCCTGAAGTATCGCAAGAGACGCGTGGGTGTGTCTATTAGCGGTGAGATGGATCTGCTCGTCTCGGTCGAGGACGACGGGCGAGGAATTCCCCAGGAAAAGCGCGAGGCCATTTTCGATCGATTTGTTCGCCTGAAGGACATAGGATACGCCGATGTACCGGGGCTCGGACTCGGCCTCACGGGCGTCAAAACCCTGGTGGAGGCGATGGGGGGCGAAATCACCCTGGTGAGCCGACAGGGGTTCGGGACGAGCTTCAGGGTCCGGATCCCTCCCCTCCAATCCCGCTGACAAAGGGAGGAAAACATGAAGGAATCCGTCCTTAGCAACAAGCGGATCTTGGCTGTCGACGACGAGCCGGATGTCCTGATGGTCCTGGAGGAAGAAATTATAGATGCCTGTCCAAACTGTCAATTCGACAAGGCTACCACCTTTGAGGAAGCGGCCCAGTTACTAGCATCCTGGACTTATGATCTGGTCATCCTGGACATCATGGGTGTTCGAGGCTTTGAGCTCCTGGAAGAGGCGGTAACCCGCAACTTTCCGGTTGTGATGCTCACGGCCCATGCCCTGAACCCCGAAGCCTTGAAGCGTTCTATAGAACTGGGGGCCCGGGCCTACCTCCCCAAAGAGAAACTGGGGGAGATTGTCCCCTTTCTTGAAGATGTGTTGACGCAAAAGAATTTACCCGGGTGGAAGCGGCTCTTCGAGAAGCTGGGGGAATTCTTCAACGCCCGCTTTGGGCCCGACTGGCAGAAGGCTGAGGCGGAATTTTGGCAGGAGTTCAACGAGAAGGTGGGTGCGGAAAAGTGGGTCATCATGCGCTAATCCAATCCGGCCCAACGGGAGATGGGGTCTTCCGGCCCTACGCCACTTTCTCCAGGGTGTAGCGAATAGTTCCCATCCTGAACCTCTTTGCGTGGAGGAGCTGCAACACTTCATTTGAGGCACAGCTTCCACGGAGGGGAGGATGCAAGATGTCACCGGGGTTCTTGAGGATGCGGCGGCAGGAGAGCAAGGGGCAGTATTAGGAGCTGGCAGTGTAAGCGGGAGAGGGGTTCGTGTATCCCATTATTATGGGAAATGGACTGAGACCGTTTAGGGAGCAAAGAGGATGAAGATAGGCATGATGTGTCTCTGGAATGCCGCCAACGGGCCTTCCATTCACGCGGAATTGGTAGGCAGGGCTTGGGTGAAACTGGGCCACCAGCTCCGGGTATTTTCTGCCAAAAAGCACCCTGATGCCAGGCCTACGTTTCAAAAAGACGAGGATTTTGTCATCAGGCACTTCAGCGTCGATGAAATCATACCGTTCACCCGAGCTGCCTCCTTTGATCCCTCTCCCCTTTTGAATGAAGAATACGATGTGTTTGTTGCTCAGAATGTGGAAAGGTCACCGGCGGAAAGACTCCTTGAGGTATTTCCCCACGTTAAGGAGAAAGCCGTCACCGTTCAGGTTGTCCACGAGGGCAAGGCCCCGGAAGACCCTCTGTACTATAAGTTTGACTGGGACGGAATTGTCTGTTTTGACCAGAGGTATAAGGACTACCTGGTCAAATCTTTCCCTGCTGAAAGGATCCACATGATTCCTTATCCCTGCCATCCGCTCGAGCTGGGTGACAAAGGGGAAGCGAGAAAAAAGCTTAGTTTCCCGCTGGAAGAAAAGATCGTATTCTCCTTTGGGTTCAGGCCACAAGATGTCGTAGCTGTTCTACCAGCTCTGAAAGACGTTGCTGGGGAGTATCCTCTCAGGTACGTAGTTATCGCCAATCCGGAAAGCGAAGTCGGCGAGTTGCGAGAGGCGGGAAAGAAGTATGATTTCATAGACCTCCGGATAAAGCCGATTCCCCTCAACGAACTTTACACCTACCTCCATGCCTCAGATATATTGCTTACCCATAGGGAGTCTTCCCAGAAGTACAAGGCAGTCGTTTCCAGTTCAGTCTGCCAGGTTTTGGGTTCCGGTTGCCCTATCCTGTTTCACGAGTCAAACTTTGTGGAACTCCACGGAGATGAAATTGTGAAGTATGGGGATTTTGAAGACATGAAGGCCAAGATCATTGATCTGTTCCAGGGTAAGTTCAACCTCGGAACAGTAGGGGCTTTTCTCGAAGATCGTGGGGCCGAGAGGATCGCTGAGAGGTTCGTTTGCCTATTTGAAGAGTTGATGAAAACCCGGAGAAGGAGCCAAGGATGACGTCAGCATTGGATCGTACTGTCCAAAAACTGGGCGATGGGAAGGTTGTCTTCCTTGATTCTGGAGAGCGCGCTTTCAAGCTAGATTCCTGTGAGGCCAACCCTATCGTAAAGCCTCAAGACCTTGGTCTTACCTGGGAGGAGAAGGGAGAGTTCAAGATCGGGGCCGTCTTCAATGGTGGGGCTGAGGTGTTCCAGGACAAGGTCATCCTGATGCCGAGATGCCACCAAGGCTATCGTGAGGGCATGTTCTTCGATGAAAGCCTCGGCAGGGAGCGCATCTGCCTGGAAAACTATATTTCTGAGGTTTGGCCCCTGGTGAGCGATGATGGCGTCAATTTTACCCGATTCCAGAAGGTGGTAATCCGCGGTGATGGAACTGATCACCAGGACTTTGTCCATGGCATAGAGGACATCCGAATTATCAAGAGTAGACGGAGATACTTCCTGGTGGGTTGTGGGAAGGTCGAGCCCGCGTTCAAAGGGAAAAACGCCGATCGTATCGCCCTCTATTCTACCGAAGATTTCATGAACATCACCTATCACGGCATAGTCGAACCCTTCGATTCGCGCAACGCTGTTCTCTTCTCCGAGCCGGTGAAGGGCATGCACTGCATGCTGTTTCGTTTTCATCCTAATATTCACCTGGATTTTCTTGAGGCCGGTTTGGATCAACTTCTGAATCCTTCCAAGTACAGGGAATACTGGAAGAAAATCTATGAGCGAAGGGGTCAGAGTCTCCTTCTACAAATTGGACACTACCCGCACGAAAGGGAAAAAATCGGCCCAGGTCCCCAGGTGATCAGAACCGGTAAGGGTTGGTTGTCCATCTATCACGCTGTTGGTGAGATTGGAGATACCATCTGCAAAGCTTACGGGGTGGCGGAGAAAATTGAGAGGGGATATTCGATATGCGCGAGCCTTTTGGACCTGGAAGATCCACGAAAGGTGCTTTGTCGCACCAGACACCCAATCTACATTCCTTCGGCTCCTTACGAATTAGGTGGAAATGATCAATATCCAGTGGACGTTCCCACAGTGGTTTTTCCCGTAGGTGCTATCGTTCAAAAAGACAAATTGATTCTTTATGCTGGAGCAGGCGATAAATACATCATCCTTCTGAGCTGCGATCTCCATAACTTGGTAACGTATTTATGGGAGGATTGCAGGAATATATAATGGGTTGATTCCTGCAAAGAATCAGTAAACCATACAATCCGTTCTTGGAAGCCTGCAACATGGACCATAGAGCGCTGAATGTGGTCGTCGAGTCAATAACGGGGAGACAAGAACTGGTATTTCCCATGCGGCGGCTCATCTGCGCGGGGTGGGTCGGGAGGAACAAGAAGGCTTTACAAATCCATATCGATGAGTTGGGTCAGCATGGAGTCCCCCCGCCCACCAGAACGCCGATTTACCTGAATTTTTCTCCCTATCTGGCAACCACCTCGGATGCCATCGACGTGATAAGCGGGGAATCTTCGGGGGAAGTGGAGTACATCGTTCTCAAAGAGGGGAATCGCATATACATCGGGGTTGGTAGCGACCAAACCGATCGTGGATTCGAGAAATTCTCAATTCCCGCCTCAAAGCAGATGTACGCGAAGATAATGGCGCCTGTGGTTTGGCCTTATCAGGAGGTGAAGGACCATTGGGACCAGATCGTTATTCGCTCCTGGGCGACTAGCAAGGGGAAGCGGGTGCTATACCAGGAAGATGCTCTGGCAAGCATCATGGATGCGGAGGGCCTGATGGAGCAGTTGCCGAAGGATGAGGGCCTCCCTATCGATGGATTGGTACTGTTTTCTGGAACGATAACGCTCAAAGGAGGCCTGGTTTACGGCGAAAGATTCGATTTTGAGATGGAAGACCCCGTGCTGGATCGCAGAATTACCCATGGGTATCACGTTAGGGTTCTCCCGCAGCATCTATAGCTGATGAATAGCATTCAGGGGGCGCTGTGGTACGTTTTGGCATCATGGAATGGTTATCCTGGGAGATCAATGTTCGCCATTGAGACGAGACAATCATTTTTTGCCTCATGGAACTTCGTAGGGACTGTGGGACGACTCTCAGGGCTACCAAGGTAGTTCAATTTCTTATTTCAAAAGGAGACCGTGAATATGAAATCTGATGAACGGGAAACACGTTCCCCCAAATTCACCCTCCGGGTCACGGGCCTCGCTATTCCGAATGGAAGAAAAGCAGAGTTTGAGAAATCAGTGGAGAACATGGCGGATATGGCTGATTCGTTGGGCTTCATGGACCCGCTCGACGAGGGACTGTCCATAATCTTTGACCCAAGGGTGTGAGCTGTTTATCCGCTGTGCGCACCGTCGAGAGCGATCAACCATCTATTCCATCAACGATGCTCTACAATCCGGGAGGAAGAGATCATGGCAAAACTAGAGCTGCGAACGGCCAGTATCACCACGGTTGCGGAACTCATCAGGAAAAAGGAGATCTCTCCCGTCGAGGTGATCGATGCCTTTCTCCAACGCATCGGAGCCGTGCAGAAGAGGATCAATGCCTTCATCACGGTACTGGATCGGGAAGCCCGGGAGGCAGCCAGACGAGCCGAGGAAGAGATTGCGAAAGGGCATTACCGGGGTCCGCTTCACGGTATTCCTTTCGCGGCCAAAGACCTTTTCTTTACAGGAGGAGTGAAGACCACGTGTGGCTCGCGGATACTGGCTGACTTTGTCCCCAAGGAAAATGGAACGGTAATTTCCCGGCTGATCGGAGCTGGCGCGATTCTCGTTGGAAAAACAAACATGCATGAATTTGCATTCGGGACTACAAACCTCAACAACCACTACGGGCATGCGAGAAACCCGTGGAATTTCGAACATATGACCGGCGGTTCCAGCGGTGGATCAGCGGCTGCATTAGCCAGTTCGTGCGCGCTTCTGACCCTGGGTACCGACACGGGAGGCTCAATCCGCATCCCCTCGACACTTTGCGGCACCGTGGGGATCAAGCCCACGTACGGCCGCGTGAGCAAGTTCGGCGTCTACCCACTGTGCTGGTCGTTAGACCATCCAGGCCCCATGACCCGCACCGTAGCTGATGCAGCAATTGCATTGAGGTTCATGGCCGGCCATGATCCAAAGGATCCTTGTTCCAAAGAAGTGCCCGTGGCGGATTATTACTCCGGCTTAACCGGGGACATCAGGGGTGTCCGGATTGGAGTACCCGACACATATTATTTTGAGCAGATCGACCCGGAAGTGGAGGCCGGGGCGAGAAAGGCTATCGATGGGTTGAAAGAACTCGGTGCAGAGGTTGGACCTCTGCATATCCCGGATTTGGACGAAGCGGCAGTGGCGACCCTCCTGATTCTCTCCTCAGAAGCCGCTTCCTGCCTAGAGAAGTTTCATCGCACCCGACCCAACGATATCGGAGACGATGTCAGGGCCAGGCTTGACCTCGGGGCTTTACAGCTTGCCACCTGTTATGTGAAGGCGCAACGAGTCAGGCGTATTGCGCAGGAAAACTTCTCCCGGGTTCTCAAGGAGGTGGATGTGTTGGTGACCCCGGGGGTGAGTATCACCGCGCCTCGGCTTGAGGAATCCACTGTCCGGCTCGACGACGATGACGTACCCACAGGTGTGGCGTTAACCCGTTGCACCCGGATCTATAATCTCGTCGGGTTGCCCTCAGTTTCGGTGCCCGTGGGATTGTCGCGGGCAGGCCTTCCCATCGGCATACAAATCGCGGGCAGGCCATTTGGTGAGGAACTGGTCCTGCGGGTGGCCGATGCTTACGAGCGCCATATTTATCCACCGAGCGAGTGGCCTGCCTTGGACTGAAGGAATTGTTTTGCTTTTATTGCTGGGGACGTAATACCTATTTCCATGCCGCCCAACCGGAAGTGCAGGTAAATACCTGCCCATAAGTCTTCCCCCTTCTTTCGCAGAAATTCCACCGGATTCAGTATTTACATACCTTTTACGAGGCCCTCTTTTCTCCGAAGACCTCGAAAAACCGCACATGTACCCACTCATACTCCCACGCGCCCTTACCTATCTCCGTTCCCATCAGGCCACAATCCCTTTTCATATCAATACAAGGAGTATGTATGGACGCGGGCGTATACAATGAATACCATAGAATCGGTTAAAAGACAGCTTTGGTAAACCATTTTATTGCAAAGGTGTCTAAATATATAAAACTCTGGGGAGGGGAGAGGAAAATGAAGAGAAGAGGAAAATTGTCTTGGTTGCCGATTATCTGGCTCCTCGTAATGATTCCCATGACTTCACCACAAGCACAACCGAGATCGGAGGGTGGAGGTGAAGAGGAAACAATCCTCGTTGGGCGCATATCGCACGTTGAGGGAGAGGTGTCGAGATATGTTCCTGATGAAAAAGACTGGGTCGCCACAGTTAAGGACACTCCATTTGGCATACATGATGCCCTGTATTCCGATAAAGGCGGAAGAGCGGAAATTATCATGCCAAACAACACATGGACAAGGATTGATGGCGACACACAGATCCAGCTCATTGAACTGAGAGGCGATATAACCGAGATTGATGTGGCTTCAGGCGTAGCTCGATTCTACAACAAGGGCTCTGATGTCGTGATTAAAGCCACAACACCCTTTGGCTATGTGATGGCGCCAGAGAAGACCAGCTTTGATTTGTACGTCGACGATGACTCTGCAGAGGTAATGAGTTTGAAGGGAACGGTGGATTTTGTTCACGACACCTCCGAGACAAGATTCGAAGTGATTGCAGGCTCATCATCCATCCTTGCAGATAGTCGGCAGGTGACCGCTGGAGAGGGTCGGAAGGAGTCTTATTGGCACGCGTGGAACGGGAAGAGAGATACTCTGTGGGCAAGAAGGATGCAGGTAAGGGGAGCATCAGTAAAATACCTACCTCCAGGGCTCCATCATGAAGCTTACGTTCTGGACGAGCATGGTAGATGGGAGAGAGTTTACTACGATGGAGCCTACCGCTATTTCTGGCGTCCCGTTCATGTCAGCGTTGGATGGGCGCCATTTACCGTGGGAAGATGGACGGTATGGTACGGGGACCACACCTGGGTTCCTTGTGAACCATTTGGATACGTAACTCACCACTACGGCAGCTGGATATTCACAGGAGGTCTTTGGTATTGGGCGCCGCCAGTGCCCCGTGTCAGGGTTTGCGTGGGCCCTCCGCTCCTTCCTATCCCGTTTTTCTGGTATCCGGGAAGAGTAGCCTGGATACACTTCGGCGTGCGCGTCGGTTGGGTGCCCTTGGCTCCCTGGGAGCCCTACTACTGTTACCGCCGCTGGGGACCGCGAACGATCGTTATACGAAATGTCACTATAGCCAATATAAATATCAACATGAGAAGATATAGACACTTCAAGCGGGCCGTTATAATCAACCGGAACAACTTTTACAGGGTCAATAACTATGGAAACGTCAGGATCAGGCATATAAGGAGTAATACCATCGTCAAGAATTACCGTGTAGCACCTGCCGTCGATAACAGGGTTATAAAGAATTACAAAGACATGAGAAAGAGGTACAATTTCACCAACGTTAATCTGACACGGAAACCGCCTCGGACGGCCGTTAAGAGAATTAAGCATAACCAAATAGTTGCAGAGCGAAGGGTAAACGTTAAAGCCAAAGCGATTCGGCAAAATGTAAGAAATATGAAGGAGGGCAGAGTTGAAAGGGGAGCCCGGATAAGACCGTCAAAAGTCAAAGAAAGGGAGGTTCCCGTGAACCGGGTAAATAGGCCGGTGTCGCAGGGAAAATTGGAGGAGAAAAAACTCAAGACAAAGCCAAGATCACGAACAGAAGATCAAGGGCAAGCGAGAGGCAAAGTGGAGGAAGGGAAACGGAAAAAGTCGCCTCACGTTGTAAAAAAACCAGGGGTTCAACGGGGAGATCAAGGGCAAGGTAGTAGAAAAGTCCAAAAGATACAGCGGACAAAGCCGCCCCGGATTGTAAAAGGGCAAGAGATTCAACGAGGAGATCAAAGGAGAGATAGAAACAAACTACAAGGGGAACAGCGGAGCATACCACCTAGGCCCGTCCAACAAGTCCGAGAAGGAAAACAACGAAGAGAACCGAGGCACGATCGACAACTACAGCAGTGGCAACCAAAACAGCAGAAAAACAGCCACAATACGGGAAGAGATGAAGAAATCGGAGGAGGGTTCTCCCAACCAGATTTGCCAACCCCTAAGGGAGCCGCCCGTTCACGATCCCGACATGGTCCCGGCAGTGATAGGATCGGGGGAAGAAACCTTAAGAGATTTTAGAATCAACTTTTGATTTAACCATATGGCCCAAGATTGGGCCAGGGCGGTTTGCGCCCACTACTCTGACATTGTGAAGTTTATCCTTTGCGTGGTATAAATCCTACCCAGAGGTTGGGTGTTTCGTAAACCGTATGGAACCCTGGCTATGCGCCGCAAGGAACCAGAAAAAGGGTTCCTTTAATGCAAACAGGCGACGAGTGCACTTATAGCGATCGTGACCCAGAATAGACGTGCTGGTTAGAGAGTACCCATGACGATCCGGGAAGTGAACTCGAAGGGAAAGGATTCTCCCATTTCGCTAAAAGATGAAGAATTGGTCGCTCGCGCCCGGGAAAACGATCAATGGGCCACAGAGGAGTTTATAAGTCGTTACCAGCAGAAGGCTTACGCAATTGCTTACTACTTGTGCTCGGGCGATAGTGAGGAGGCGCAGGACCTCACCCAGGAGGCCTTCTTGAAAGCCTTTCGAAATATAAAAAAATTCCGAGGGAATTCTTCATTTTACACCTGGTTTTATCGCATCGTTGTTAATACGTGTTTAGATGGCAGAAGGCGTCGTCGCAGGAGGGAACGAATCTTTTCGCTCTGGAAACCAGGGCAAAGGGAGGAAGAACCATCACAAGAAGTATTCGAAGAACAACCGGATATGGGGGAAGATAATAATCCCATGGCGGTTCTGAGCGGTAAGCAACTGACCCGGGAGGTTCGAAAGGCCCTGATGTTCCTCCCTGAAAGGCAGCGGGTGGCTTTCCAACTCAAGGTATTCCAAGGGATGAGTATCCGCGAAATCGCTCATGTGATGGGATCGGCAGAGGGGACGGTAAAGAGTCATCTCTTTCGAGCAACCCATTCCCTGCGAACGGTCCTGAAGGACTGGGTCGTGCGGTAGAGGAGGTGAGGAAATGAAACCATGTCCTGATCACAAAGAGACTTTGTGGTTGGATGTATACGGGGAATTGCACCCAAATGAACGTCCAGCCTGGGAGAAACACCTTGAGAAGTGCGAGGGTTGCTGTCAAGAACGGAAACAACTGCTCCGTTTGCTTCAAACCGTGAAAGCAAGCATGCCTTCTCCGGGGCTTTCTCGTGAGGAGGCCGGGGCGCTTGCCAGTTCCATCATTCGGAAACTGGGGGTGGAACGAAAGGAGATGTGGTGGCGAAAAGGCCTATTTGGTGTCCCTAATAGGCTCATTCCAGCCCTGGCCGCGGCTTCCATACTGATAGTGGCATTTGGGTGGTTCAGTATGAAGGGGCTCAGAACCCCCTCCCCTATGAGGAGTAACTCGAATATTCAATCAGAGGAGCAGATACTCGTCAAGGATTTGGACATCATTGAGAACCTGGAACTCTTGGAAGAAATGGATACCCTCCAGAAATTAGTACAAGTGGTCGACCGCGGGGACGTGCCTTTGTACACAAAGCCCAATTAAGGGTCTGGAGGAAGACCCAGTATGGCAGAGAAGGTACATAGGACGTTAAAGTGTTTGAGCCGATGGGGTATAGTAACCGCTCTCTGTTTGGGGATCGTGATCTGCTTTTCCGTCCCGGCTTGGAGCCAACCCAAAAAACGCCATGAAAGGAACTGGCGGAGTTATCAGCACTTGTCTCCTAAAGAAAAGGCCGGGGTCAACAAGAAATTGGAGCGGTGGAAGTCCCTACCCCCGGAGAGGCGGAGGCTCCTGCGTCATAGGATGGAGCAGTGGAAGGAGCTTCCTCTCGAAGAACGCAGGCTTTACCAACAACGGTTTAATCAATGGCAAAGACTTTCGCCTGAGGAACGCCAGAGGATTCGCGAAAAACTCGAAAGATGGAACGGATTACCCCCGCAGGATCAAGAGGAAATTCGTCGAAGATTCCGCACGCCATAACGAGTTCATCTGGAGTTTCCTGGTCTTTATAGGGAGTATTTTTGTAAGCTATTGACTATGGAGGAATTCAGGGCTTTGTCCCAACTGGAATAGTGGAATAATGGAATATTGGTTTTATTCTCCACCCTTCCAACATTCCATCACTCTGATCTTTCGCCTTTTTGAGATCGGTCAGCCCGAAGAGGACGTTAGTACCCGCCGGTAAATCTCTCTCCTACTCACACTCGATTAAAACCTACTCCCATATTAACAAAATGAGTATCATGGAGAACCGGAAGAAATGGAAAAATGGGGGAGGTCCGCGAAATATTGATCCAGCTGGTGGTATGTGGTATACGAAAGTGATGCCGCGGAAGATACGCATAGATGCCCATGGATCACTCCATACCATTATCCTAAAAAGATTACTATGGACAAAGTGATCGGCACGTAGAGTGATTCTCAAGAATATGTTCCTTTTGGAGTAATAATAGAAAGAAACCGGGGGATCAGCACAATGAATTCCGAGGACCCAAAGAAGCTCTACGAGGAGCGGCTGGCACGTTATCAAGCGGCCATAGCTCTGGAGCCAACGGACAGGATGCCTATAGCGACGGGCAGCAACTATTTTGCAGAAGTATATTCCGGCAACACCAAACAAATGACTATTTACGACCCGGAAAAGTGGCTTGAGGCCGAGGTGGCGTTCATGCACGCTTTTCCAGAAGTTGATGTACTGCGTAATAACAGAATCTATGCTCCTCTTTTTGATGCAGTGGGTTGTCGCACATACAAATTACCAGGAAGGGACTTGTCGCCGACAACTCAGTTTCAATTTGTCGAGAAAGAATACATGAAAGCCGACGAATATGACATCTTAATTCAGGATCCGGTGGGGTTCATGCTGGATCGGTTTCTGCCAAGGGTGCTCGGCGAGTTTTCGACAACCGGATCTAAACGTTCAAATATTGCCCTCATTAAAGGCGGCATGGCCCATGTGCACATGGTTGAGGCCATGAAAAAAAGATCCATTTATTTGCAGACGCACTATGGCATGCCACAACCTATGACCGGAGCGTTTATAGCCCCCTTCGACGTAATCGGCGACGTAATGCGTGGGCTCAACGCCACAATGCTGGACATGTACCGCCAGCCCGACAACTTATTGGTGGCATGTGATGTCTTAGTGCAGGAAATGGCGAACTTTGCGTTATCTACCGCCGATCCGCTGAAGCGGTATCCAATTTTTGTGCCTACCCACAAAGCGACGTTTTTGTCTCCGGAGCAGTTTGAGACCTTTTACTGGCCTTCTTTTAAAAAGACTCTTCAGATACTGATTGAAGCCGGTTACAAGGTACGGGCCTATCTGGAGGGCGATTGG
>Ga0209427_10003495_pt1 | contig 18406 bp, 20 predicted proteins | sample DeeMarSWOR136_30_FD_187465 | JGI IMG/M metagenome (GOLD analysis project Ga0209427, IMG submission 187465) | Marine sediment microbial communities from White Oak River estuary, North Carolina - WOR-1-36_30 (SPAdes) (version 2) | ecosystem: Environmental > Aquatic > Marine > Intertidal zone >...
ATTATGATTGGATTTATTTTTTTAAGATTTTTCCTTTATAGTTATTTTTTTTTATTCATACTCTTAACTGGTTTAATTCCCCTTTCAATTAATGCAATCTCAACGTCTATACTTATGCTAAACACCACCAACAATAATTCTTCAGGTGTTATTGATAATGCTTCAGGAATAGCGTGCGTATATGAGCTTTTACGGTATTATGTTAATTTAGAATCACGATTGAATCATTTTAATACATGGTTTGTATTCACTGGAAGTGAAGAATGTGGAACCATTGGTATCCGTAATTTTTATAAAATAATGGGTAATCTTGATAAAAAGTCCGTTTTTATAATCAATTTTGATGCAATCGGAAAAAATATTTTCATTTTTGACAGTTGGTTCAAGCCTGAAGGATATATTGAATTTTATAAGAGCTTTATAAATAATAAGAAGGGATTAATGATTTTTGAAAATCCAAAAAAAATAACAGTAGGCACTCATTCTGATGGGTATTTCTTAAAGAAGAAATTTTATCAAGGATTTGAATTTGGTGATATAGCATCGTATGGTTTCATGCATTCTGATGAGGATAATCTAGGAAAAGTCGATCCTAAAATTTTAAAAGCTTTATGCGAAGTTATTATTGAGAACTTAAAAGAATTAGATGAATTGCATGCAAAATGAATTTAACACTAAAGAACTGGGATTGTTTATAACACCATATAACACGGCAGAATATATTGTATCAAAATTAGAAGAGATTAATAAAAATATTAAAATTTTAGATCCTTGTGTTGGTCCCGGTATTTTTGTTAAAATTTTATTAAAACATGGAGTTATGAAAGAACAGATTCATACATTTGATTTAAACCCTAATTATGAAAACGAGATAAAATCTTTAGGAGTACATTTTAAACAACAAGATACTTTATTATCAATAACTCGAAATGATTATAATCAATTTGACTTTATTGTAGGCAATCCTCCCTATTTAAGCAAGGCAAGTACTTATATTCGAATAAATAGAACTAATTTGAAAAAAATTTATGGAAGAATCAATGCTCATGAAACTTATTCAATGTTTCTAGTAAACGGTATATGGCGTTTAAAGGAAGGTGGAAAACTTGGTTTTATTACAAGTGACTCCTTTTTAACGCTATCCACTCATACTAGACTACGAAAATTCATATTAGATAATTGTATTATTAATGAAATCTTACTGGCACCAAAAAATTTGTTTTTAAGTCAGGGAGTTAGTACAAGTCCAGCAATTTTAATATTAACAAAATGTTCTGGGGAATTTAACAAGAAAAAGAGAGAAAATAACACCATGCGAATTATTTCTAGAATTAATTCAGAAGAGGAATATAGAGATCCCGGATTTGTACATGAAATTAAGCAATCTAAATACCATTCCTTACCTTTTAATATTTTTTTTATTGATATTGAAGAACAAATAATTAAACTATTTGAAAAATCAGAGAAGTTAAAACATTACCTCAAGGGCTATATTGGAATGCATACTCACAATAATAAAAAATTCATTGCGGCCATAGAAGGAACTGAATTAGCGAAATTATTTAAAAAGAGGAATGAAAAAATAACCAACGAGAAGGAAAAATTTAAAATCATCTCAAATGAGGAATTTAATTCAAAAACGTGGAAACCTTATCTAAAGAGAGGAGGGGGAGATCAGTATTATAGACCCATTATGGAGGCACTTAAGTGGGACAAGGATTCGATTCAAATCTATGATATTCCTCGAAATGCCCCTTTTGAACATGAAGGAATAGCTATCAGCGGAGTTAGTTCAAGATTGGCTGCACGTTATATGCCAAAAGGGTGCTATTGGGATTCCAATAAGGTTATTGGTTTCATTGTTAAAAATTTAAAAATTTCAATAAATTATGTATTAGGTTTGTTAAATAGCTCTTTGTATAATTACTTAGCAAAGGGAATCATTAATAACACCAGCAGCATTCAAATTTCAGGTATATATAATCTACCCATTATATTACCCGATGAAGAAACTAAAATAAGGATTGAGAGATTAGTTAAAATCATAATCGATAAACAAAAACGGGAGATAAAGTATAATTTTTCAAAAGAACAACGACAGATTGATAATATTATATATGAATTTTATGATAAAACTATGCATTTTCCTGAAACGGTAAAAGAAAAAATAGATAACCATTATTCTACTAATAAGTGATCCACAGTAGAATTTTTCAACTTTTTTTACATCCTATCTAATCTTTTGTTCCATCACATATACAGATACTCCTTTCAAGCATCTGTCCTTATTTTCTCATAGATTCAAACAAAAAATAAGAATTAAATTATAAAAAAACAAATATGCAATATAATATGATAAAAATCATTTATTTGGAGTGAAGTAATGCCAATTATTCATGTTAATGTTTGGGAAAATTTTGGAGAAGAAAGAGTAAAGAAATTAATTCAAAATATAACCAAGGTATTTGTTGATCTAGATGTTCCTCAATATGCTGTGGAAGTGATAGTTCATGAAATACCAAGAACTCATTGGGGAATAGGTGGAGAACCCGCTTCTGAAAAATTCAAGGAATAACTTTAATTATATAACAAGTGAAAATTAAAAAAAATTATAGCTTTTCACCTTTAATTTCTTCCTCATATCTCTTTCTTCGTTCTATTAAGTATTCAGGAATTGGAACGTCCCACCATCCGACAGCTGGCGAACCAGTATATGGATACTCACGATTAACGAGAATCTCAACAACTGCAGGCTTTCCTGACTTACTAGCTCTCTCTAAGGCAGGAATTATTTCTTCTTTTTTGGATATTTTCTCAGAATAACAACCAAAACCTTCTGCTATTTTTTTAAATTCAGGAGAATAAGGATTACCTTCCTTATCATAGAATGCTGTTCCATAACCTCTCTCTTCTCCAAAAGCAGCTTGTTGTAAATCTTTAATTGCGATCCAGCCGTAATTATTAAGAACAATAAAGAAGATATTTTTTAATCCTAACTGTACAGCCATAGATAATTCCGAGAGAGTCATCATAAAATCTCCATCACCTACGAGAGCTGCTACTTGTCTTTCAGGTTTACCAACATCAATAGAACCTAATTTTGCTCCGATTGCAGCTGGAACGCTATACCCCATTGTAGAAAATCCTCCAGCAGTTAAACAAGTTTTTGGTTCATAAAATTCTAATTCCTGAAGCATTTGAGCTTGAACATTTCCCGAGCTCGTCACTATTACAGCATCTTTATTAAAAAATTTCCTTATTTCTCGAAGTACCGTTGATATCATCACTGGAACTTTAGAATCATCTCGATTATTAGCAAGAAATTCAAACCACTTTTTTTTCTCTTCCTGAATTTCCTTAAAATATCCTGTGGTTTCATAATTTTTACGGAATTCACCTAATTCCTCAATCATTTGTCTTAGGCAAGATTTTGCATCCCCTAAAATACCTACCGCAACGGGATAATTTTTTCCAATTTCTTGGGGATCTATGTCTACATGAATTAATTTAGTTGGAGGTATGGAAAAACTTACACCTTCTTTATAGGAGCTAGAACTCTCATCGGCAAAACGACATCCGACTGCAAGAATTACATCTGCGGTTGATGTCATCTTTAAGCCCACTGTTGTACCTTTTGAACCAGCAGACCAACAATAAAGGGGATGAGTATTATCAACTACATCTTTTGCCATCATTGTGACAACAATTGCGGCACCTAATTTTTCAGCTAAGGTTTTAATTTCTTCTGAAGCGTTAGCAGTAATTGCTCCTCCACCAATAAAGAATACAGGTCTTTTTGCCTCTTTTAAAAGGTTAGTAGCTTTCCGAATTAATTCCGGATCTCCAAAAATTAATCCTGAACTACGTCTTTCTGATGGTTCAGGGATGGTGGTTTCAATTGCTGCTGCTTGTACATCCATAGGAAGATCAATATGTACTGGGCCTCTTCTTCCAGTTAACATTATGTTAAACGCTCTTTGGATAACTGTTGGTAATTGCCCTACCGTACCCACCTCAAAACTACGTTTTACTATTGGTTCTAGAATTTTGGGCATCGCTGAATCTTTCTTTCTTTCTATTTCTTGCAATACACCTTTACCCCTCATGTGTACATGTGTATTCCCCGTCATAATTAGACAAGGGAAGGAATCCACATAGGCATCAGCTACTCCAATTGCAGCATTAATTGCACCTGGCCCAATTGATGTAAACACAGCTAAAGGCTTACCTGTTATCCTATAGTAACCCACAGCTAAATGTACTCCTGACATTTCTTGCTTTGGTTGAATTAAGCTAAGTTTATCCTTATCCTTGAAAAAAGCATCAACTAAAGGTAGATTTCCGTGACCAGGAATTCCAATTACATATTTAACTCCTTCTTTAATTAAATATTTTGTGATTATTTCTCCTCCAGTATATGTTCCCATAATTCTCAACTAAAATTTTCAATTTCCTTATAATACTATCCGATAATTATCAGAAAAAACATTAAAACTTAAATTTTTATAAAAATAAGTTTTAAAAATTCATTATGCCCCATCGATTTATAAGGGAACCAACAAGAGATAGAGTTATATACCATTTTTAAGTCTATTATTCAATTTAACAGATAGATAAAATGCCCTCTACCTTAGAAAAAATAAGAGTTTTAGGAGAGAATTCAAAATTTGATATTTGTGCTAGCACAGCCTCCAGTCGTACGGATAAATACCCAAAACTTTTTGGAGGTTCAAACAAGTGGATTGGAGCTACTGCTAGTGCGGGTATATGCCATAGTTATACCCCTGATGGCCGGTGTATGAGTCTTTTTAAAACTCTGTACACTAACAAATGTATCTATAGTTGTAAATATTGTTTTTCCCATACTTGTAAAAAAAAGATGAGTTTTACACCGGAGGAATATGCTCGCACCTTTATGAAACTCTATTCGATGAATGTTGTGGAAGGAGTATTCATCTCCTCAGGAGTTTGTGGCAGTGCTGATGAAACTACAGAAGAAATGCTTGAAACTATTCGCCTTCTTCGATTTAAATATAATTTTCGTGGATATGTGCATTTTAAATGTTTACCAGGAGTTAATCAGTATCTACTTAAAGAAGCAATATCTCTATCAGATCGAATTTCTATTAATTCAGAAGCTTCTACTAAAGATTACCTCGCTGAAATCGCCGAACAAAAAGATTTTTATAATGATATTATAACTCGACAGCGATGGCTAAAGCAAATAAGAATTAGATACAACGATGAAAGTCTTAAAATCATAAAGGATATGAAAGAAGATAATCATTGGAATCTTCAAGAAAAAATGATTAAAGATCGACGAGAAGATGGATATAAAAAATTCCGATGGGATGGCGCTCCGATTCTTAATAGTGGACAAACTACCCAGTTTGTTGTGGGGGCTGCGAAAGATGAAAGTGATTATGATCTACTTAAGAGAATTGACTGGGGATATAAAAATGTCGATTTAAGGCGCGCTTATTTTTCTTCATTTATTCCTATCGAAGGTACTCCATTTGAAAGTAAACAAGCAGCTTCGTTAGCAAGAGAACATCGATTATATCAAAGTGATTGGCTACTCAGAATCTATCACTATAAATTATATGATTTGAAAGATATATTAACAGAAGAAGGAAATTTACCCGATGGAGATCCTAAAATGCATTTAGCTAGACACTTTTTTAAAGATCGTGGGCCTGTGGATCCCAATCAAGCATCTTACCAAGAATTATTACAAGTTCCCGGAATTGGTCCTATTTCCGCTAAGCGTATAATTAATTTACGAGCTCAAAAATTTGTATTCAAAAGAAGAAAAGATCTAAGATCAGTGGGTGTAGTGTTAAAGCGAGCTGATCCCTACCTCTTGATAAATGGTCGCAATCAAAAGACCCTTCAGGATTATATTGAGCTAAATAATACTACAGTTCCATAGAGGTATTTAAAATGAGTAAATGTCCAAATAACCGGGATCCTTTGGCAGTTATCGGGCGAGCAAAAGGTTATTCACGTGAAGAATTGATCCGTAATTTACCTCGTCATTCTAAATTTACTCCTCCTTTAATTCAACAGGTTAAAAAGCTTCCAGAAGTAATTTTACGCAATTCAGGCACTCCATTAGCCAAAAAAATTAACCGAATGATGCGAGAAGTGAACAAAGAAGCATATCGTGCGAAACAATTTACACGTACAGAAATAAATAATCGTGGTGTACTATTCGGAATAGTATTGCTCAAACATCGAGTGATAGATCTTGTTTTAAGTTATTTTCATGAAAGATGGCCAAATTGTGTAATATGTTTATATAATGAATACTCTAATAAAACTACAATAATTTGCGAAAGAGGGAAAGTAAGTGAATTTAACATTCCTCTAAAAAAAGTAGTAGAACAAATTAGCAAAAATCGTCCAATTATCCCTTATTTCGATGATATTCAATTCTCAGGCAAAGAAATCTTCGAGACCTTATATAAAGCGCAATTTATTTCAGAACGAGAAAACCAACCTTATTTCAAAAGTATGATTCCAGAAGGGTGCTACAAATTACCTGGGATGAGAGGAGGAATAGAAAAACGTTTTAAGAATAAAGACCTAAATGATTATTTGTAATAACTCTAATTCTTGTCAAATTCTTATATGATTTTAGCGAAAATTTGTTTCGCTTCTTGATAAGATTGATTATCAGATGGAAGTTCTAATAAATTTCCATCTGTAAGGTTGATCTCACTAATATCATCATTATTAGATATGAACCCTAACAATTTCACATTATCTTTATGAATCGCTTTTACCTCATTTTCCAAAATGTTCTTAAGATTATCCGGAAAACGATTTCCTAAAATCCAAATATTTCCAAACTTTAAGGTTAATTCCTCTACAATTTCTAAAATCCTTTTCATGGTATGGATTCCCATTTTTGAAGGGTCGGTTACAATAACCAAGTCAGTTACATCTCTTCCTGTTTTACGAGCAAAATGTTCCAAACCTGCAGGAGAGTCCAATAGAGTGATATCATAATTTTTAGAGAGGGTATCAATCACTCTTTTGAGTACGTCATTAATAAAACAATAGCAACCTTCACCTTCTTGGCGTCCCATTTCCAGAATATCAAACTCATCCATCTCTATAAGACAGTTATATACATCTGACTCAATTAATTGATTTTTTGGAGTATTAGGCGACAATTTCATACTTTGAATTTTATCTTTAAGGATCTTCATTTTTCCACCGATGGTGTCACAAAATTGAATTTCTTCACCAATCACATCTGCCACATTAGCATCAGGATCCGAATCAATGACAAGGATATCTTTTGCTTTTTTACTTTCAAGAATGTACTTTAGGAATAGGACTAAACTTGTTGTCTTCCCCACTCCTCCTTTTCCAGCAAAAGCTATTATTTTTTTCATTCTTATTTCAATCTTAAATAGTAAAGTGTCATTAAATAATGAAAATCGTATTAAGATTAAAAATTTATTATACATAATTTAAAAAGGAAAAGAAAAGTATGAGAAAAACAGAAAGGGAAAATAAGGGAGAAGCTAATAATTAATAAATAAGAAACAGAACGCTTCTCTTATTCTTGGCGATACATAGGAACAATTTTAGAGGTAAACTCTTCCAATGTGTAACCAAATTCATCTTGACTAGAAATTTTACCCAATTCAAGTAAAATTTGGCGAGCCAATAACCAAAATGCTAGCCCTAAGGCTTTTTTACCTCGATTATTTGCAGGAACCGCTAGATCAATACCATCTAAGATATCATCGGTATCAAAGAGGGAAACAACAGGAATACGTGCCAATTTAGCTTCACGTAAAATTACTTTATCCGCGTGTGGATCTACAATTACTACAACAGAAGCATCTTTGATATAATCATCTATAATTGGATTTGTTAGAGAACCAGGAATGAACCTTTCTGTTATTGCTCTACAACCTAATACTTCGCAAAACTTTTTTACGGGTTCTTTTCCGTATCGTCTAACTGAAGATACAATAACCCGATCGCTTCCTTCTTCCACATATTTACTTAAAAATTTTGCTGCTATCTTTAAGCGTTCATCAGTCTTAGTTAAATCGATAACATACAAACCATAATTCGTCTGTCTATATATGAATCTTCTGGCATCACCAGATAATAATTTAGTTCCGATATGTATACCACAACTTAAATAGAGTTGTTTTTTTTCTTCATCTTTATCAATAATTTTCTCAGCAACTTCTATACCACTATCAATATCTTCAGTATCAAGCAAATCTAATTCTTCTACTAAATCTAAATCATCTTCAAAATCTTCTTCAAAATCTTCAATAAAGTCTTCTTCGATATCTTCATCCATTTTTTTTTTTCCTTCCTCTGGTTCCTCTGGTTTTTTCTTCTTTCTAGCCAAAATCTAAACCCGATAATTAATACATTATTTTTTCGATATAAATTGAACTAATTAAATAAAATAAACAATCATAATTTTAATATTTTATTGATAGGAATTTTCTAATTCTGAATTAACTAAAGTTTTAATATAGTATGATTATTTTAATTATAATAATATCCTATTTAATATAGTAATTAAAGCAATTAATGAGATTAAGTGTTAAATAATGGTTTCTTATCGATTAATTATAGGTATTATTATTGGCATTATTTTTAGTTTTTTCACTGTATTCTTTTTCAATATGCAAAATGTTATCCAGCAGATTCAACTTTATACTAGCAATGACGTATTAAAAGTGATTATATTAATGATAGGAGCAAACTTTGAATTCGATATAATTTCGTTTTTCTCTAGTACTCCAACTTTTATAGAATTTTTTTCACCTCAAATATTAGCTGGAATTTTTATCGGTTATCTAAGTGCTACAATATCCAAAGGAACTAAAAGAGGTTTTATTGCAAGTTTATTTGTAATTGTTGTGGATCTATTAATTTGGATTCTATTAAGTGTTATTTCTGGTGAAGATTTAATGGCTTTATTTCAAGGAGTTCAACTAATTAGTACATTTGGTGGAATTTTAAGCGCCATTATTGGAGCTGTGATTGGTGGAACTATAGGGGGCTTTATTAGTGGTCCTTATGAAGAAGTATATTAAATTTGTAAAAAAGAGATCAATTATCTTTTTCTTTTAGTCAAATAAAAACTCAGATATTTTTTAAAAGAATTATCATTTTACTGATAACTAAACCTTAAAGTTAAGTAATGATTTATTAAATATAATGGAAAATCAAGAAACTTTACCCACAAGAGAATCTGCTTTTGATTTGCTTAAAAAGGTTAAAGTTCCATATCAAGTACGACGCCATTCTCTTAAGGTAGCTGAGAAGGCGTTGGAAATATCAGAAAAGATAACTAAAGTAGAAATAGATGAAGATTTAATAGAGATTGGAGCTTTATTGCATGATATTGGTAGAGCAAAAACACATGGATTTAATCATGCCCTCTTAGGGGGAGAAATGTTATTGGAGAGGGGGTTCTCGTATAAATTAGTAAGAATTTGTGAGACTCATATTTTGGGAGGCTTAGATAAAGAAGATGCAAGAGAAGTCGGTTTACCTGAAAAAGATTATCTACCTATTTCAATCGAAGAAAAAATCATTTGTTTAGCAGATAAATACATGTCAGGTACGAAAGAAGTTACGCTTGAACAAAGATTTGAAAAATGGTTCTCAAAGTATGGAAAAACAAGAATTTTGGTTAAAGCTAAAAAAAGAATTGAACTAATTGAAAAAGAAATTGAAAGTCTAAAGTAATAATTACAGATTTAATCTTATTTTTAATTGGTTGATTATACCACCTGTATTTAATATTTCTGTTAAAAATGCAGGTAATTTTTCGAAATCAAACCTTTTATTTTTAGTCCGATTAAATATTATACCTTTTATTAATGAAATTTCCAACTCATCTTCTTTAGAGAAATATGATTTTTCCCAATTTAAAGTTATTGCAGGAATACCGAGATTAATTAAATTTCTAAAATAAATCCTTGCGAAAGTTTTAGCAATAATTGCTTTTACGCCTAATATTTTTAAAACATTAACAGCTTCTTCACGAGAGCTACCAGTTCCAAAATTTTCTCCGGCAATAATTATATTCCCTTTATTAATATTTTTTGAAAAGTCAGGATCAATAAACTCTAGTGTGCTTCTCGCCATTTCTTGGCTATCTCTCAAGGTTAAAGCATGGGAAGGTACAATATCATCTGTACTAATATCATCACCTAAAATATACGCAAATCCTTTAATATTATCTATATTACAACACCTCTCTTGGATCTGTAATTTTGCCATTTAATGCAGATGCTGCGACTGTTGCTGGTGAAGCCAAATAAACTTGAGAACTTGGATCTCCCATTCTTCCCATAAAATTTCTATTAGTGCTACTAATGCAGATTTCTTTTGGTCCCAAAACTCCCAAATGCCCTCCAATACAAGGACCACAGGTTGAATTTCCCACTATAGCTCCCGCTTCTAAAAAGATTTCGATTAAACCTTCCTGCAATGCTAAAATATAGATCTCTTTTGAAGCTGGAATAATTATCATTCTAGTTTCAGGTTTAATCTTTTTGCCCTTTAAAATTTTTGCTGCAATTCGAAGATCTTCCATTCTCCCGTTAGTACAGCTACCGAGAAAAGCTTGATCAATATTAGTCCCTTCAACCTCTTCAATAAAAGCTACATTTCCAGGGTTTGATGGCTTGGCTACAACGGGTGTAATTTCAGATAAATTATAATTAAATATTTTCTCATAGACGGCTTGCTTATCTGGTAATACAATTTTAAAAGGTTCTGTGACTCTTAGATTTAACCAATCTTTCAATTTTTGATCGGGTAAAAAAATTCCAAATTTAGCTCCCGCTTCAACAACCATATTAGCTATTGTCATTCTCGAATCAATAGATAAACTTTCTGCACCTTTTCCATGAAATTCTAAAGCTCTATAAATAGCACCTTTAGTTGAGATATCTCCAATAAACTTCAAAATGAAATCCTTTGACATAACACCTTTATTTAAATTTCCTGATAAATTTATCTTATAAGATTCTGGAATTTTAAACCATAATTTTCCTGTAGCAAATACAACAGATACATCAGTTGCACCAATTCCAGTAGATAAACAATTAAAAGCACCATAAGTTGTGGTATGGCTATCAGAACCCACAATTAGCATCCCAGGTCTTGAGAATCCCATTTCAGGTAAAACTTGATGACAAATTCCTTTATCCATTCCCATATTATGTATAAACTTATATTTTTTAGCAAAATTTCTACAATCTTGATGCATTTGGGCAGCAGAAATAGTAGGTGCAGGAACCCAGTGATCTAAAATAAAGAAGATTTTGTTTGGATCCCATACCTTTTCTAATCCTAATTTTTCATACTCTTTATGAATTCTCCCCCCAAGTTGCTCATGTACCATAATTAAATCAATCTCTGCATCAATAAATTGTCCTGGTGAGATCTTCTTAGTTGTACTGTGAGTTAAAAAGATTTTCTCGGAAATTGTATAAGTCATTTAACCTCACATACTAATTCATTATTCTTACATAAATCTTCATAATCTTCATCTATCATCAAAATTGCAGTATATATCACTTTACAACTGTCTGCTAAAACTTTAGGATCAACTTTTTCTGGAGTGTCATTTTTGGTATGTGTATACAATGCGGCTGCTTTTGTAGATATATCAATGCCGTCAAGATTTCTTAAATGAAAAGGTACTGTATCAGTATGAGCACCACTACTTAAATGTAATCCTTGTATCTCGACTTTTTCTTTCTTAGCAGCTATTTCAACATATTTACTTAACAGGGGAGCACACTTTTTACGGATTATTGTTCCGTAAGACCTAAAATATTCTAATCTATTTTTATTGTGGGGTTTGCATGAAACCATATCAAAATTGAATTGAAAAGCCCTTCCATATATAAATTTAGATTCATGCTCATTGACAAAAATTCTGGATCCCATGGTTCCTAATTCCTCTGCGGAAAATTGGCAGATCCATATGTTAAAATTTTTTAAAGGGTTTTTTATTAAATGTGAGCTCAATTCAAAAACAACTGCCATTCCAGAAGCATTATCAAGAGCCCCAGGAGATTTATTATGGGTATCTAGAAACATTAAAAAGATGTTAGAGAGAGAGATCAAAATAACCGTTACCCAAGCACCATAGAGAGTTAAACGAAAATCAAATTCTAAATTAGTTATTATAATGATTAAGTATAAAATATAGAAAATTCCTAAACCAATTCCTCCATATATCCATACTCGATAAAAAAATACTCTCCAGTACGTATTTATGGATTGAGATTTTGAATCAAGATGAGCGGAAATAATAATATTACCAGCTTCTTCTTCATCCAGTTGCTTTGCAGGAATCTTTGTAAAAACGTTAGTAGCTGTAAAGGTTTCACCAAAATATTCTCCCCAAAAACCAGGAGTTTCAGGATGCTTTAATCCTTTAATGATAAAAGATACAATAAGGACCATGAGGGCAATATGAAAGATTGATAATAGAATATTAATGTAAGCAAATAAAATAAGGACTAAATTGAAAGTTAAATTCAAAATCATGATTAATTTTATTAAAGTTGTGGAATAGAAATCAGAAAATTTAAAACTCCTCTCTTTAATTTGCTTATCATTAAAACCAATCTTCTTAAAAGTTTCCACAGTAAGTTCAACTGATCTTTTCTCGCCATCCGTTCCAGCAAGTCGAGGAAAGCTGAAGGTTTCTACGTAATTGTTTAGTCTGTTTGCATCAAATAACTCTTTTTCAACAATCTCATTCTGTGAGTAGTAAGTCTTATTCATTTCATCTTAAGTGTTAAATATTTTATCAAATTTCCATTTTGATAAAATAAAATTAATAATTTATGCTTTACTGTTTTTAAAAATAAATCCTTTTTCTTTTAAACTGTTAATTACAATTTGTTGGATTTTTTCTTGAACAAGTTCAATGATGTCATTTGAATTAATAATATAATACTTTTCTTGTTGAGCTCTAGTAAGATAAAGACTTCTCACTTTATCTAAGAATGAAGTATCCTCAAATTTTTCTAATTTTATCTGGGTTTTTCTCGCTAATGAAATTTTTGGTTCAATATCTAATATAATGGTCAAATCAGGTTTTCCAGCGAATTTATTTATTAGTTTCAGCCATTCAATAGAAATTTCATCAGATTGAATTGATTGATACACAATCGAAGATTCAATATACCTGTCTGAAATTACAATGTATCCATCTTCTAATTTCTTCTTAATTTCTTCTTTAAAATGGATATCTCTATCAGCAGCAAACATCAGAGCATCGGTTGTTGGTGGAATTTGTTTATCTTTTAAAAACTTTCTTAAAAGAATCCCAATTTCACTATTTGAAGGTTCTTTCGTTAAATGGACTTTAAAACCTTTTACTTCTAAAAATCCAGAAAGAAGTTCACTATGAGTACTAGTTCCGGACCCATCTATGCCATCTAAAACAATAAAAAAGGATTTCTGCTTCAAATTGATTCAATTATTATTGTAATGTAATCTATTATTGACAATATTAATCTTTTGATATTTATCTATTTTCAGTTTTATATTAGTGATCTTAATCTCTAATTAAACGAACTATAGTAAATTTTATAATTAGAATTAAGATCTTCTAATTAAAGATTTATTAGAGAAAATCATTTATTTATCATAAAACAATGAAACAATAAAATAATAATTAAATGATTAGATATGACTACAATTAATCCAACCGGATTCTGCCCCCATTGTAAACAAAACGTTTTGTTAGTTCGCGAGAAGATTGATGTCGGCTTAGCAATATTATTACTCTGTTTTACAGCGGGTATTGGTTTAATTATTTATTTAATTATTTATTATAGTAAGGCAGAAGATCGATGCGTACATTGTGGAACACAAGTATTTCCTAAAAGTACTCAATACCAACAAAAGTCCGCTCTAACACCTTATCAACCAATTAAATATCAACAAAAGGAAAAAGAAATATCTCTAATGTCTCTGGAGGAGAGTAAGTTAACAAAACAAAAATATTGTGTATTTTGTGGTGAAGAATTAGAAAACGAGAAGATAAAATTTTGTCCAAACTGTGGAACAAAAATAGAATAATACGTAAATTAGCTAGCTAATTATAATTTATTATACTAATTTTTTAGAAATATAATCTACAACGTATGCTAAAAAGATATTTTTCATGAATAGAGTAGATATTATAGCCTTTTTCCTTTCTTAAATGATTTTTTTCATAAGAAATTATCTCTAAAACTCTAAAATAGATTCTATTATTCTTTAACCAAATTTTATCTACTAATATGTTCACTTCTTCTTGATCGCCTTGACTATAAACCTGAAAACATTTTAAATTTTCCGTTTTAGAAGCCTCAAATTGAGATTCATATTGATTTTATTAAAAATTAAATTTAATAATATCACGTTTTTTTAAAAATTGGACTAAAGATCATTTTAGTACTGCCTTAAGCAATATATTATTAAAGAAAACAATTTGAATTGAATAAATATAAATTTAGAGGTAGAAATGGATTTGGTTACAATGTATTGCCCTCAATGTAAAATGAATGTACTTACAGCTAGAGAAGATCTTGATATATGTTTAGCAATTATTTTACTGATCTTTACGGGAGGGATTGGATTAATAATTTACCTAGCAATTTATTATGGAAGGGATCCAAATAGATGCGTTCACTGTAATTCGATTTGTACGCCTAAGTTAGCTGAACAAGAAACAATTTTGAATACTCAAAATAAAACTCAAAATTATAAACCTATTCAATTGGTTCCTATTGAAAATGAACAGATTAGTAATGAATCACATTCTAAATATTGCTTCAATTGTGGAGTCCAGTTAGATGAAAGAGATGGATTAAAATTTTGTCCCTTCTGTGGTACAAATATTATTAATTAAGCTTTTTTGTTTTTCACTTTTCTTTTTTTAAAATTTTCATGAATTCGTAGAAATATTTATAAGAATCATTATAGTGGCTGTCCTCTTTAGAATATTGTAAAGCTTCAGTAAAGATGTTATTAAATCCGTCATAATCCTTTGTATTAATTATCATTTTATATTCTTTGATTAAATTTTCAAAAATGTCTAAGATATTATGAAATTGTTCATTTTTAATTTGGATTTCTCCAAACATTTCCATCTCTCTTTGTATAATACTTTCGGCGAATACTTTTTGGAGTAAAAATGTTGTACCGGTATATTTTGTTAGCTCAGATAAAGATTCATTTGCTCTTTTTAGTAAATTTAAGAAAAGGATATTAAACATATGGGGAACCCCTAATGTCAAAGCAATTCGTAAATCGTGAATTTCAGGTGTTGTTTCAATTAGAATTAAACCCGCAGATTTAAAAAAACTTAGTAAATTGTTTATTATCTTATCATAATGCTCTGTTCCTCCAACTTTTAGGACAATCATAATATAATCATTCATATTTATAATTCCAGGTCCGAACATGGGATGTAAAGAGATGCAATTAATTGGATACTTCTCATTTATTTCTTTCAATGTTTTATATACATCTGTTTTCAAGGAAGTGATATCAAAAATAACTGCATCCTTTTTTAAAAGGGGGGCAACTTTCTTTAGCATCTCGCATGTTGAATGGATTGGAATGGAAATCATGACAATATCAGCATTTTTTACACTCTCTTCAATAGTAAGCTCATAATTTACGCCTAACTCTTTTGATACCCTTTTTAAGTTTTCTTCATTACGAGCAAATAGGGTTATTTGAAATCCATGCTTTTTGAAAAACTTTCCAAATACTTTACCCATCCCACCAGAACCACCAATTATAGTTATTTTTTTACCTAGCATTATTTCATCTCCAATATTTCAATTACTTTTCTTTTCATTAAATCTCTATTAGGTTTTTTATTAGTCCACCATTCAAAAGCTAATACTCCTTGATTGATTAACATATCTAACCCCCCTAAGGTTTTACATCCGATTCCCTTAGCATCTCTTATTAATTTAGTTTCTATAGGATTATAAATCACATCGAAAACAAATAAATCTGAATGTAAAATGCTTTTCGTGATCGGTGATTGATTAGTTGAAGGATACATCCCAACAGAAGTTGTGTTAATTAAAATATCTGCTTTACTCGTTTCTTCTTTAAGGATAATTTCACTATTATTTTTACCTTCTGCATTAACATCTATATTCTTCTTCAAATTTTTGACTAACTTTATAGCCCTTTTCTCGGTTCGATTAACAATTACAATTCTATTTGCTTGTTCAGCTAAGATATAACAAATAGCTCTAGCTGCACCACCCGCCCCCATTATTAAGATATTTTTGCCGTTAATTTTACAACCCGCATCCAATAACCCCTTTTTAGCTCCTAAAGCATCAGTATTTCTACCGATAAGGATTCCACCTTCATTTTTTACAGTATTTATAGCTCCGATTTCCTTTGCTAACGGATCTATTTTATCCAAATATTTCATGATGATCTCTTTGTGAGGAATTGTTACATTAAAACCATTGATCCCAATGGCTTTAATTCCTCTGATAGCATTTTTTAACTGACTAGGAATTACAGTAAAAGCCATATAAGTAAAATTCAAGCCAAGATCTTGTAGAGCAGCATTATGCATTACGGGGCTCATACTATGTTCAACGGGATGTCCAATAATGCATAAGATTTTAGTTTGAGCTGTAATTGAATTTCTTACTGACATTTTCAAAATATTCTATTAATTAATAACTATTAATATGTTTAAGGATAAGATTAATTTATAATTATTTAGGTAATATCAAGAAATAAAAGAGGTTAATACAAAATGGAGAAGATTATTCTTAACCCAGAAACTACTGTGTTCCCAATGCCTGCCGCTGTTATTTCTGTAGGAATTGGAACTGAAGCAAATTTAATTACACTTGCATATGTTGGGAAAGTATGCCTAAAACCACCAATTGTTGTAATCTCAATACAACCGAAACGTCATTCTTACCAACTAATTGAAAAACATAAAGAATTCGTAATTAATTATCCAACAATTGAACAGCTTAAAGAAACAGATTATATAGGTACTAGATCAGGAAGAAATCTCAACAAATGGGAAAAATTGAACTTAACAAGGGAAAAAGCTTCGATTGTGAAGGTTCCAATGATAAAAGAATTTCCGTGGAATATGGAATGTAAAGTAATAAAAAGATTTGAATTGGGGTCACATATATGTTATTTTGGTAAAGTGGTTGCTACCCATTCAGATCCTAAATATATTGAAAATGGCGAACTGGATCCTGATAAATTTGATTTCTTTGCATACCTTTCTGGTAATTATATTGGTTTAGAAAAAGGAATTATAGGGAAACATGGTTTTTCATTGAAGTAATTATTCAATTGTTTAACTAAAAAGATACTATGAAGAATTGAGATAATAATGAAAAAAGATTCAATTGCAATCATTGGATTTATGGCTACTGGAAAAACGACTGTGGGAATGAAGTTAACAGAATATCTTGGAAATAATTATAAGTTTATAGAAACCGATCAAATTATTATTGAGATGGCGGGAAAACCAATACCAAGAATATTTTCTGAAGATGGAGAAGAAAAATTCAGAGAGTATGAAGCTGAAGCATGTAAAAAGGTTTCTAAATTAAAAAAAGTAGTCATATCGTGCGGAGGGGGTGTAGTTCTCAATAAAAATAATATTGAAAATCTGAAAAAAAACTGTTATATTATATTATTGACTACAACTTCAGAAGAAATCTATGATAGAATTATGAAAAATGGGAAAACCTTAAGACCAGTTATTAACAAAGAGGATCCAAAAAAGGAAATCGAAAATATTTTGAAATTTAGACAACCTCTTTATAATAGGGCAGCAGATATTACAATTAATACTACCGGGAAAAAAATTGATGAGATAATTAGGGAAATCCTTGCTAAAATTGAATAAAAATGGTTTTTTTATGCTATAATGGCACAACTATATGAGTTGCGGTTCTTTGTACACCATCTATCTTGTGAATTTCTCCTAAAATCTTTTTTGAAATAGTCTCGATACTTTCACCTTCAATTTTTACTATAATATCGATACCTCCTGTTACTGGATAAGCCTCCCTTACTCCTTCCATCTCAGATAATATATTTAAAACATGTTCTAAAAATCCAGCTTTAACTTTCATAAAAACAAAGGTCATAGTCATTTTCAAACATCCCTCCTTATAATATTCTTTAATTGTATTTGTGTATTATCGTCAGCATTATATAAATAGTCTATCTTCCTTTTTTAACCGACTTTAGAAAAATTTCAGATCAACACAAACCAAATAAATTTGTTTTATTATAACTATTATAATGGGATTGTTTCTTTTTGTTTCTGCTATAAAAAATAAAACTCCGGTTGAAATTACAACTGCGA
>Ga0209427_10003497_pt1 | contig 18401 bp, 16 predicted proteins | sample DeeMarSWOR136_30_FD_187465 | JGI IMG/M metagenome (GOLD analysis project Ga0209427, IMG submission 187465) | Marine sediment microbial communities from White Oak River estuary, North Carolina - WOR-1-36_30 (SPAdes) (version 2) | ecosystem: Environmental > Aquatic > Marine > Intertidal zone >...
CAGTCGTACATTATTGGAGTCTCGACCTCCATCGCCCCGTAATCGATCGTTTTGCTCGTGACGAAATCCTCAAGGAGGGATTTGACAAGCCTCCCCTTCGGGAGGAACCTGAAATTCCCCGGATCACTTCCACTTTCATAATCAACCAGTTCGAGTTTTTTCATCAGAGATATGTGTGGAGGCTCCTGCTCAACCTTCCTTGTTTTCGCCATCTCATACATTGCGAATTTCTCAAGATTTTCATGCCTGGAGAAATCGAACCCCTTAACCTTTCCTTTCTCCATCCTTAACTTATGCAAGACCCCTTTCCTATCCATCACATACCAATCCGAGCGAAGTTTCCTTTCCTTTTTCACTGCCTCAGAAATTTCGCCCGCCTTCTCAGCCTCCGGCGTGATCTCCCTGGAAAGCTCGGAGAGCGGATGCCCCTTAACAGATATCTGGAAGCGCTTGTAGTAACCGAAAGGAGCCCGGTAAACCTTGACTTTCTTTGCCTTAAGGCGGGTCTCTATCCCCTTCAGAACATGAAGAGCCGTCGAAGGAGAAGAGGGATTTGTGGATAAATGAACGTAAGGATAGACAACGACGTTCTTCGCTCTGACCTCTTTCATAACATTCGCTATTTCCTTCGAAGTTTTATCTATAATAATCTTCTCCTTTCCTTCGTCCGTTTTTTCCACAGCGGAGAAGACGACAAGAACATCCTTTACATTGCTTACCCTTTTTTCAACCTCTTCCGCCTGCTTGATCGCCTTCTTCTTTGGTTCCCACTCTATGAAGTCCGAATGCAACAGCAGGATTTTCATTCCTTTTCACCTATCTTTATTTTATATCTACGTTATTAATTAAATTCACGGCTGGCCGGCAAAACGAAAGAATCAGCCTGGCCTCGACCAAACGCTAGCGAAAAGTTGTTCTGGTCGTAAGGCCGGAGTTCATAGGAATTAATTGAAACATGGGACTTAAATTGGTTTCGAACATCACGAAACCCACGTCGTAATCAGATTTTTGCTTGTACTCGCTTTCTATATGATATTCCGATTCAATATGATAGTCTGAAAGAGAAACGCTCTCCTCCTTTTTCTTTTTGTACCTGCCCTCTTCTATTGCTTCCTCTACATGGGTTTCCTTTTTGATCTCCATTTTGAAAACATCATACGGCGGGGGTATGTAAGCAGGCGTGCTGCTGCTGCTGGCAAACCTCCAATCCTCTTCATGCGTCTGTATGTTCACCTTGTAAACATGGCAATCCCATGACCCAAAGAATATGAAATCCTTCCAGAGGATAGCGGATGTCCCGATAAGACCTCCCGTCCTGAACCTCCAGATTTCTTTGCCTGTTTCGGTATCTAGTACATATATATTCCCGTCCTCTGAACCGAAGTATACCTTTGAATCATGGATTAAGGCATGCTTGTCTATAACCCCTTCTCCCTGGGTTCTGAACCTCCATACTTCTTTCCCTGTTTCCGCATCTATCCTATAGAATATCCCATCTCTCGCTCCATAATACAGGAAGCCGTCATGAACCGCCGGACAAGTTGCATTCCCATATTTCCCTGTTCTGAACCTCCATACATCCTTGCCCGTTTCAATATCAACAGCGTAAAGGTTGTTATCGAAAGAGGTCACATAAACCATGTTCTTGTAAAACGTGAATCTGCCTGAAACGATAATTTCCCCTCCTGTTGAGAACCTCCATATCTCTTCGCCTGTTTTCGCGTCGAGGCAGTAGAAATTGCTGTCGTAAGACCCGATGAACATTTTTCCTTCCTTCACAGAAGGACTTGAGATCACATCGCCTCCTGTCTTGAAGATCCATATTTCTTTGCCAGTTTCACAATCGACAGCGTAAACATTCCCATCCATGGAACCGAAATACACCATGCCTTCATAAGCGCAAGCACTAAGGCTTATTCCCCCGCCTGTCTTGAACTTCCATGAAAGCCTGCCTGTGTTCTTGTCGATAGCATAAAAATATCCGTCGTGAGAACCAACGTAGAGGTTTTTTCCGTGTATTATCGGAGAGGAATCAAGGAAAATCCCGCCTGCCCTGAACCTCCATATCTCTTTCCCGCTTTCACAGTCAACACTGTAAATATACTTGTCCATGGCAGCAATGTATATCCTGTCACTATCTATGACAGGTTGCGCGCATATACTTCCACCTTCCCTTACCTTGTAAATCCTGTCGAACTTCTTAACCTGTTTTACTTCGAAGTCTTCCAATTCTGTTTCAAAAGCCGAGGTCTCGAAACCTCCAAATCCGAAATCCATAGTTAGAAATCCCCCAGAAGTTTTAAAAATTTTTCAGAAAGGAGTAAACGCATTCCGGGAGTTTTTCGCTGTAACCGCCCTCAAGGACAGCGAATTTCGGTTTTCCCAGTTCGGATATCATTTTCGAGATCTTTGCATACGTCCCCATTTCGAGTTTCAGGTTCGCGAGCGGATCCCCTTCATACGTGTCGAAACCCGCAGATATCGCGAGCAAATCCGGATCGAATTTCCTGATTTTCTCCAGGCCCACCTCGAGCTTGTCAAGGTATTCTCCCTCCCCTGTCCCGCTTTCAAGAGGGTAATTGTAGCAGTTCTGTTCTGAATACCTTCCTGTTCCCGGGTAGAAGAATCCGTATTGGTGTAGGGAAACGTAAATCACTTTCGGATTCCCAAGGAATATCTCCTGCGATCCTTGACCATGATGGCAGTCGATATCGAGAACACCGACCCTTTCGATTCTTTTCAGCGCTTTCATGACAGCGATCGCTATGTTGTTGAAGTAACAGAATCCCTCGAAATTCGTTTTTCCAGCGTGATGCCCAGGCGGGCGCATTAACGAGAACGACTTGCCTTCCTTCAGGGCGATCTCCATGGAAAGAAGCGAGCCGCCGACAGAAAGCTTCGCGTAACGGTAGATATTCGTGAGGGGAGGGGTCTCGAAGTTAACGAAGTTCCCGTGCTTTATCGTGTCCACCATCTTTTCGGAATGAACGAGAAGTAAATCCTCTCTTTCGCATTCCTCCGGCTTGACGAATTCGAATTTTTTAAAATTTTTCAGAAGTTCGTAAATCTTTCGAATTCTCCCGCTCGATTCAGGGTGTCCAGGCGAATCGTATTCCAGACATTCCCTGGAGAAGACAATTTTCATGATAAATTTACGTATTTTGGACTAAAAAATTCAAAACATTTTTATTAGATAAAATTAAATAAAATAAAATAAGAGATTTTGGGTGTATTAATGGCCGCAAGAAGAAGAGCAAAGGCAAAGGCGAAGAGAAAGGCAAGAAGAAGGTAAAGATTGACAAATTTGTCCGAAGAACCAAATTTCCATAAAACTACCTCTATTTTTATTCCTTAATTTCAAAACTATACCATGAACTTAAAGGAAATTTACGGTTATTACTCGAATGAGGACATCAGGAACTTCATTACGAATTTCAGCAAGGACAGGGAAGTGACAGGTGTTCTCAGGAACGGGAACTTCTCCCAAAGACCGAACGTTATTCTCTACCCGAACGACGTGCTCGCAATGGTCAAGACCGGGATTGTCGAGTTTCACTCCTCGCTCGAACGCTGGTCTCAGCCCATGAACCTGGGTTCGGAAAACTACGACAAGCTCAGGATAGGCTGGGATCTTATTCTTGATGTTGACTGCAAGCTGTTCGAGCACGGAAAGATAGCGAGCGAGTCCTTTATCTGGGGTCTGAAGAAACACGGGATATCGAACGTATCCCTTAAGTTTACCGGGGGAACGGGTTTCCACATAGGAATTCCCTGGGAATCGTTCCCTGAAAGGGTTGATTACAAGGAAACGAAACAGCAATACCCGGAGCTAGCGAGAAAAATAGTTTTCTATCTCAAGGAGTTCGTGAGGGAAAGGTTGGAGAGCAAAATTTTGAAGGAATACCCTGCTGAAGACCTTTCAAGACAGGTCAACAAGCCTTTGGGAAGGATACTCACGGAGGAAGGAATCAATCCTTATGAGGTTGTTGACGTAGATCCGATCCTCATATCCCCAAGACACTTCTTCCGCCTGCCTTATTCCCTGAACAGAAATACCTTCCTGGTTTCCCTTCCCATAAGGCCAGAGGAACTCGGGAGTTTTGAAAGAATGGATGCGAAATCTGGAAAGGTAAAGGAAGGATTCCTGGATAAACACAGAAAGGAGGAGGCCAACACACTTGTTTTGGAGGCCTCTGACTGGTGGGCAAGGAGAACAGCGGATGAGAAACACGAGATAATAGATGAACAGCTGGAAAAGTTGCGGGCGATAGGTTACAGGTGGATAAGCCAGGAGGATCTTGGGAAATTCAGAACAATGGGTCCGCGAAAGACGCGAAGGATACTCGTCCCCGAAAACCTATTCCCGCCCTGCATAAAGAACATCTCGAGGGGCCTGGTGGATGGGAGGAAACGCTCGCTCTTCACCCTCCTGAACTTCCTCCGCTCCGCCAACTGGAACTGGGAGGACATAGATAAATACGTAAATGAATGGAACGAGAAGAACAAGCCATCTTTGAGAGAAAACTATGTCCGGACCCAGATAAGGTGGCATAAGGCGAGGGGCAAGCAGATCCTCCCCCCAAACTGTTTACATCCAGGGTGGTATGAGGATTTCGGTGTCTGCAAACCAGACAACATCTGCGGCGGGAGGGAGAAAACCGTGAAGAACCCGGTGAACTACGCAGTGAGAACAATCAAGAAAAGGAAGAGCTATAAAAAATAATTTTTGAAAAAATAAATTTTTAGGAGCGCTATAAATACGTGTTTAACCAAATATATTAATTGTTTCTCTGCTAACAAAAGCTTTATAAATAGGAAAATGTTATTATTAATAAGTGGTTAAATATGACAGATAGAAGGATAATACTAACGAACGAACTACCCATTTCATATGTAGATGATTCAGGAGAAGAATACCCCTTGGTTTCGATTCACAACCGTGGAAAACCCGAATGTAATGGTATATATATTGCAGATTTAATTAATGAAGATGAGCCCGTTGTAGAAGGAAACATTATGGGTTACAGACAATTAAACTCATGGTCTCCGAAACAGATTAAAGACAAAAAGAAAAAGGATCATGATTCTTACAGCAAAGAGGATTTAAAAATACTTGAAAAGGAATTCAATGGAAGAACAGTTAAAGGCTCATACTGCGGTAATGGTTATTTGGTTCCGGTTTCCGGGGATTTGGAATTCTTTGAAGAATCAAACGAAAAAAATAATTTAATCTTTAGCAATTACGGAACACTTAGAATACTTATTTACAAAAATGAAAAGCTCAATGAATATCTATTGCCATTAAATAAAGAAGGGGACAATACTGATTGTTTGATTATAAGTTCTGAAGAATTTGATAAAATCATAAAAAAAATAAAGAAAATGAAGAATGGCACAACTATTATTTAGCTTAAACCCCCACGAAAAACAAGCAGTAAATAAACAACACGATCAGTGCGAATATCGTTGGTAGCAAACCCACCCTGAACATCTCCTTCGTTTTGATCTTTCCCACGGAGTGGACGATCGCGTTCGGAGCGGTTCCCGGAGGCATGAGGAAGGTCATGCTCACCGCGAGTATGACAGGGACAACCAGCGATTGCGGGAGTATTCCCAGACCAGAGGATATCCCTACCAGAACCGGGGTGAACATCGCTGCTGTTGCTGTGTTCTGTATGAACTGGGTTATTAACATCGCAAGGGCGACGAAGGAGAAGGCGATTAAAACGGGCGAGGTCAAGCCGGTAAGGCCAAGGAAATTCGTGGCTATCCAGTTCGCCGCGCCTGTTACTTCCAGAGCCCTACCGAGCGAAACAGCTCCTGCTATAAGTATTATGGTCCCCCAGTGGGTTACGCGTTCGAAGTATCTCCAGTCGTAAACAAACACAAACATCAGCATGCCCCCTATCAGTCCCACCACGATCGCCGGCAGGTTATGGACAGGCGAGAGTATCCATAACAGAAGGGTGAATATTATTATAAGCGAAGTCTTCTTCTCCTCGGGCTTCAAAGGTCCTAAATCCTTAACTAGATGTTTCTCTATCTTCTCATGTTTCGGTCTGAAGTAAATCATGAAGGATACGTACAGCAGGAATATCATCGCAAGGGTGAAGGGTAGGGCATTTACCATCCATTCATAGAACCCCCATCCCAAAGCCTCCGATCCTATTATGTTGGGAGGCGTACCTATCAATAATCCCGCGCCACCTATGTTCGCTGCGAATGCTATCCCGAGAAGTAACGCCTCATTATTCATTTTGACCTTGTGCATTATGTGTAAAGCGATGGGAACCATTAACAGCGTTGTTGTCGTGTTTGATATTATCATGGAGAGAAAGGCTGTCATTATTATCAAACCGATTAGAACAGAATTCTCCGAGTGGGCATGCCTAAGGATTTTGTATGCGATTCTTTTGTCCAGACCGGATTTCGTTAAACCCGCGGCAAGGAAGAAACCTATTATTATCAGGAAAACAACGGTTGAGCCCAGGCCGTATATGGAGTCAGGAAGGGAGACGGATCCCGAGAGAGCAAGAAGGAACATCGAGAAAAAGGCGGTCACGGGGAGGGGGAGGATCTCGGTAGCCCACAGGTAGATCGTTATGAGAAAGATCATTATCGCTGTGAAGGATCCGTAAGTGAGGCCTGCAGGGAGCATGTTTAAGTATAAAACGGAAAAATACGCAATAATCAAAATTATTACGGGAATCAGAACGAAAGAATTTAGTTTGTACTTCATATTTAATATAATATCGTTACCCTTCTAAATAGTTACCAGCATACAGGCCAGTACGTGCATTTCCCGATCATCTTGGTATCCTTCACGCAGCAGTCTCTGCACGTGTGTTTGCCTGACTTAACGCAAACTGAAAGCTTCACCTTCCTGCTTCCGCACTGATGGCATGATGTTTTTTCCACTCAAATCACTGTCTTTATTAGTTTTAATTGGCAGAACCCGAATAAATATCCGATCTAAAAAACCTTTTTTAAAGGGTCATTCCCTTTTCAGTTTCTCCAGCCTCACGGAACCGCACTTCGGACAGACCTTCGTGGCTGGCTCCATGATTATGGGTTTCCCTTCCCATCCACATTGGAAACAGCGAAATTTGGCCATAATTGTTATTCTGATCGGGAATTTAAATAAATCTGGGTCAAGATAGGTTTAAAAAATTAATTATCAGATTTAAAACATGTCATCTCAGCCATCCTATTTTGTAAAGGGAGAAGTAAAGGAAGTCGCAGGAATTTTGGGAAATTTTTTTGATGGAAAATACTCTGGAAAATTTAAATTTAAATATTTCGATTTCGAGAGATGGGCTGACAAGAAAATGCCGAACAGTGAAGATGTAGAATCGATGGGAACTATTAACGGAATGCCAGATATGACAGGAAAAACAACAGAACAGATTTCACGTGTAATGGCTGGCATCGTTTTTTTCAATGATAACTGTGTAGCCGGATTGATGACTTATAAATCAAAACCTGGAGAAGTAAAAGTTATACCAGCTTTAAGCGAAAATAATGGATATATTTTTGATGAAAAGGACATGGAAATAGCAGGACTTGAAATCTCTGAAAAGGTTCTTGTCTAAATTTATTTAATGTGAAGCTCAACTATGTCCCCGTCCTGGAGCGTTCGCTCCCCTCCCACCTTCTGGTCGGGGAATTTCGCCGAGGGCCCCCAGATCCTGGCGTAGTCCAGCTTGTATGCGAAATCCTTGTGAATTCGTTCGGCAACATCCGAGACTTTCGAGCCCCTTTTCATTATGAGCGGCGCTTTCATGTCGGGGAGCCTCCCTATTTTTTTCATGTAAATCCTTACGAGTCCGAGCTCCTCCCATATGCGTTTTTTCAGATCCTCAATCCCCTCGCCCCTGAGGGAGGAAACCTGAACGAAATCCTCCGGGATCAGGTCCCTCTGCTCCTTGAATAGAAGGTCCACCTTGTTGTATAAAACGATTGACTTCAAGTAAACCCTGTTCTTGGAGGTGGCATCCAGCATCCTTTCAAATGTCAGGTCTTCCCTTATTAGGACCTCAGCATTATGGTATCCCCTTTCCTTGAGAACGACTTTAACCATCTTCTCATCCAGATAGGTCAGCTTGACGGATATGCTAACTTTAATGCCGCCCCTGTCCAACTTCTTTATAAGAACCTCCGGAGGTTCCTCGTTCAGCCTGAATCCCGAATCATAAAGCTCCCTTTCAATGACACCGAGCTGTTTCATATCATCTATCATTATAAGAATCAAATCAGCGTTCCTGACAATCGAGAGTATCTCCTTCCCCCTCCCCTTCCCGGAGGATGCCCCGGATATCACACCCGGTATGTCCAATATCTGGATGCGGGAGGAATTGTAAAACATCATGCCTGGTATGACCTCAATTGTGGTGAAATCATATTCCCCTACCTTGGATTCCGCGGAGGTTATCCTGTTCAGGAGCGTGGACTTGCCGACAGAGGGGAATCCGACAAGAAGAACGGTCGCGTCTCCTGACTTGCGGACCGAATAGGATTTCCCCTTCCTTTCTGTTTTCTTGGAGACCAGCTCCTCCTTGAGCCTTGCAAGCTTGGCCTTCAACCTTCCTATGTGGTATTGCGTATGTTTGTTGTATTTGGTTTTACGGATCTCTTCCTCTACTCTCTTGATCTCATTATCTTCCATAACCCCTTTTTTATTTAGGAACAAATAAAAATATAATATGGCTGTAACCGCGGTTTCCCCGATACTTTTTGACATAGGTTTCATAATAATATTCTCTGCAATCCTGGCGTACTTCGCTAGGTTTCTCAGACAGCCAGCGATAGTCGCGTACGTGGTGGCAGGGGTTTTAATAGGTCCCGTACACGGTTTGGGGCTGATAACAAACTTTGAGGAGATAAAACTTCTTTCTGAACTTGGGATAGTATTCCTCCTCTTCTCCGTGGGCCTTGAGATCGATTTCCGTAAATTCAAGAACGTGGGCCTCGCCGCGCTCGGAGGAGGGGCGCTGCAGATACTGGTCACATTTCTGCTCGGTTTTGCGATCGCATCCGTTTTCGGTATGGGTCATATGGGTGTGTACTTCGGTCTTCTCCTCGCCCTCAGCAGCACCATGATAGTGACAAAAATACTCGTGGACAAAGACGAACTGAATACTATGCACGGAAGGATAATGTTAGGAATACTCCTCCTCCAGGACATACTTGCAGTTGTCGCTCTGCCTCTCCTGAGGGATGTTGGCACGTTTATAACATTTGATTTCGTGGCTTCCATTGTCTTGAAGGGTGTTGGGTTGTTCGCCATTGCAATACTTTTAAATAAATTTTTCTTCCCGAGGATTTTGGATTATGCCGCGCAACGCCATGAAATACTCTTTATAACTGCAATAGGTAACTGTTTCTTTTTCATAGGAGCATCCGCTGTCCTTGACTTTTCCCTTGCCGTCGGGGGATTTATCGCAGGACTCTCAATGGCGAATTTCCCTTACAACATTGAAATCGCTGGTGAAACCCACGCCCTGAGGGATTTCTTCGCAATAATATTCTTCTCCACGCTGGGCATGCAGATAGATTTCGGGGTTATATACAGCATGTTCCCCCTGTTCATATCCCTGCTCCTTTTCATACTGATAATAAAGCCCCTGATCCTGTCTCTGATCTACCTCTTCATGGGCTACGGGGGGAGAACTTCTAATTCCATAGGCATAGGTTTGGGACAGGGAAGCGAGTTCATGTTCATAATAGCCATAGAAATGTTCATTCTGGGCAAAATAACGCAGGAATTCTATTCCCTGCTTTTGAGCCTTGTGGTTATCTCCATAGTGGCAACCCCGTACTTCATAAAGGGGAGAAACAGGATCTATAGAATCTTTTCAGGCATGAAGGTACAGAGGATAAGCCACCTTATACATCCAAAAAGTATCCACGAAATCGAATATTTCCCGCAGAAAGAACTGGAAAACCACGTGATAGTTTTCGGTTCTGACAGGATGGGAGGAAGGATTGTGAAATACCTTAAAAACAAGGGAGAGAAATTCCTTGTTGCCGAAAGAAACCCGGAGATAGTCAAGAATCTATCTTCCATGGGAATATACACGGTCTACGGGGACGCGGACAACGATGAAATACTGAAGAAGATAAACCTCTACAAGGCCAGACTCGTAATACTTACGATCCCTTATGCAGACATATCCTCATTCGTAATAAGGAAGGCGAAGAGGTTCAACAAGAACGTGAAGATATTCGCTCGAGCCCATTCCGAGATGGATGCTGAAAGACTTTACATGGCCGGAGCGGATGTCGTGATCGTACCAGAATTTGTTTCTGCTGAGAAGATTATCAAAAAGGTAGAGCACTTCCTTCACGGAAAAAAGCATGAATCCTGAAATACGAGTTTATAAGGACCAACATTTCATGGAGAACAAGAAAGTTATAGAGAGGATGGTTTCCCTTGGTTCTTTGAAACCCAAGGATTCCGTCCTGGAGATAGGACCGGGAACAGGAATCCTGACAAAAAGAATTTTGAGCAAGGGGGTGAAGGTAACCGCGGTTGAGAACGACAGAAGGTTCGAACGAATTCTAAAGAAGGAATTCGGGAAGGAAAGAAACCTGGAAGTAATCTTTGAAAATATACTGAACGTTATAGGAAGGATAAAATTCAACAAGGTAATTTCAAACCTTCCCTACTCCATATGCGAACCCCTGATAAACAGGCTGACAAGGGTAACTTTCGATAAAGCGGTGTTGAGCGTTCCTGAAAGTTTCGCCTGCATACTGCTGGCAAAACCCAGAGAAAGGGGATATTCCAAGCTTTCCCTGAAATCCCAGAGCTTTTTCCGCGTGGAGATAAAATTCAAGATACCCAGAAACGCCTTCAGACCCGAACCAAAAACAGAATCCGTGGCTGTTGTCATAAAACCCCTTTCGCGAAAGGACTACGAAAGTTATCCGGAAAAATTCGTTCTAAAAGAGATATTCCTCCAGGGCAAAAAGAAGCTGAAGAACGCCCTAATGGAAGGAATTATAAACCTTAACAAGCATATACTTGGGAAGAATTTCACAAAAAACCATGCAAGGGAAAGGATAAAGAAGATGGATTTTGATAAAGGAATACTGGATAATAAGGTCGGGGAGATGGATATCAGGGATTTGGATAAGGTTCTGGAGAAGATCACTTCCTTCCCATGAAGGCCTCCTCGCCCGGTTGTACAACTATCCCGTTTTTGGTTATCTTGTAGGGATGGAGCTTTTTCGAATGATCAGAGCCGCTTATCTTCCATACCTGGATCGCACGGGTGAAGGTGAACTCGTTTCTCTCGTAGTAAAGAACGATCACGCTGTCGGTGACGAACTCCTCCACGCCGTATCTCGAGATCCCTGTGGAGCCGGGGACTATCTCCGAAACCAGTATTACAGTGCAGCCGAGCTTTCTCAGGAGGTTTGACATGTTGAATATCATCCTTCTCAGTTCCGCCTTGTCCCTCACGTGCAAACCAAGGGCGGACACGGAATCTATCACGATTCTCTGGGCCTTCACGTCCCTGACGTTCGATTCAAGTATATCGAAAACCTCCTCTATGTGGTAGGGATCGTACCTTATGAAATCAAACCTTCTTTCCTTCTCAAACGGCTCGAAATCCCAGCCAAACTGTCTTAGGTTGTTCTTTATGTTTTCGGGCATATCCTCGAAAGAAAGAAAGATTCCGTTCTCGTTGAATTTGGTTAGTCCCTGATAAATATATTGCCCGCACATTGTGGTTTTCCCTGTTCCGCAGGTTCCGGACAACAAAACCAGCTGACCTTTCGGGACCCCGCCGTTCATTATCTCGTCCAATCCCGATATGCCTGTCTTAACCCTATCCATGGGATCACATAATTATTATTGGCAGCTTTCATATTAAAATCAATATTGATTGTGACCTACTTCAACCAGGCCTGAAGACTCCCTTGCTTTCCCCTGCCTGTTTTTCTCAGCCTTTCAATTGTTTTGTCAACCCTTTCCTCTGAAAAATCATGGGCAATCATGATATCCTTCAGTTTCTCAAAATCAGGCCGAACCCTCTTTATATCGCATTCCTCAACAGGAGGATTCTTGAAGAATTCGAATATTTCTTGAGGCGGTGTCCCGAAATCCCACTCCACCCCTGAGAAAACGCTCTTCACATCCCTCTCTTCCTTAACCAGTTTCAAAGCGCTCTTAGGTCCTATCCCTTTCACACCCTTAGGATTGTAATCAGTCCCTATCAGTATCCCTATCAATATTAGCTGGTCCCTGTTAATCCCCAACCGGGATAACACACGATTCAGCTCGATAACCTCCGGTCTTATCTCAATGTAATCCTCCTTCCTGGGGACTTTCCTCCTTCCCGTTATGGTCAAATTCTTCACCATCCTCGATGCCCCGAAGAGGAGGGAATCCCAGTCCTGCGAACCGCTTGCCCAGACCTTGCCGCTGTTTACCAGCCAGGCTGCCTGGGCTTCGCCCTCCGAAGGAGCCTGGACAACGGGGATGCCCATGCACTCGAGAACATCCTTAGATTCGCTTACCATCTCATCTGTGAGCCTCGAAGTTGCCTGAGCATATCTCCTTATGCCCTCAACATCCCCCCTTTTCCTGGCATCCTCCAGCTTCTCCTCCGCCTCCTTCTTAATCTCCTGACGCTTTTTAGATGTTTCCCTTTTGAAACTGGGAGGCTCCCCGTCAAAAACGTAAACGAGATCCACTCCGTTTTCCAGGAGCTTGGTCGTCCTGTAGAACAATCCAGAGAGATGGGAAGTCACGAAACCTTTCGAATCCTTCAGGGGTTCTCCGGTGAATCGATCGCGGATTATGGAGAGGAACTGATAGAGCGTGTTGTACGCGTCTATAGCTATAACCCTTCCCCTGAGATCCGAAATCTCAAGAGGTTTACCTGAAACCAGATCCGATAGGTTGACACCCATAGTTAGAATTTATCGGAATGTTTAATAAAATTCTTCCAAATCAAAACGAAGACAACAATCAAAATCACGGACAATAAAACAATTATGAAGATTGTTCGGAGAGCGTTATATTCCCCTTCACCATAACTATAGACAACATATTCGTTTCCGATAATTTCCCCTGAAATACCTTTTCGTGCCAAATATTTTTCAAGTATTTGCTTTGCCTTTTCTTTGTTAAAATACTCCCTATCGTATGTGTGTTCTATTAAACCGACCCTTAAGGCGTTTATATCAACATTATATGTTCTGTAAGTTCTATCATCTTTAACGATATCGACTTTTACTCCCACAGCATGACCTCCAGAATTGTATACTACAGTTGGTTCTAGAGTCCCTTCAGCCAATGGTTTATACCGATTATAATGTAAACCAGGCCACTCAGTGCAGTGTTCTTGACAAGCTTCTTCCCTTGTCCTTTCCGCAAGCGCACCAGGTGTTATTTCACCACTAACACAATCATTCATACAGGTCTGTAAATCAAAATCCTCATACTCTTTTTCATAATTATTAACTTCTTCCGTTCTATATGCTTCTGCAATACCTTTCATTTCTGCTATCCATGCTTCTGCCGGTTTGATAAAATTATGGGAGATAACATCCAAAGATGTGTGTTCTTTCAATTCCCGTTCAGTGTAAATTATCCTATCTATTATCGAATGTTCTCCATCTATCCAAGGCTGATCTAAATACATAAGTGTAGTATTTAAATCTAGTTCTACATCCATGCGTCCTATGTCTCTTACAAAATAATGTTCATCTCCAAGAGTAAACAAATAACCTTGAATATAATAATCAGGAGGAATGCCTTTACCTGTCTGAGTAAAAGTAAAGATTAAAACAAGAAACAGAAATGTTATTTTCAATAAACCCCTCTGCATGATTTATTTTATAGAGTTATAACTAATTAAAACGTTCTCAGCACGTAGAATGCAATACAGCGACAACGCGCTTCCCCCCTCTTTTCTATGATGTGCTATTTAATAATCCTTCTTATAAAATCTTCTCTCATCTTTCTGAAACATTTCGCTTGATCTTTGATCTCGCTTTCCACTTCCTCTGTTGTATATTCCGGGATTCTCTTGAAAAAGGTATAAAGCCTTGCGAAGTAGAGCGATCTCATACTCTTGATCACGTCCATCTTCTTCCTGCTACTCATGTAAGAATGCATTAGGTCGTAGACAGTTTGAGCCCACAATTTCTCGTCCATGTTTATATTCCTCTCGAAGAACATCCTGTTTATTATCTCAAAGGTTTCTCTGCTCAGATATTTTTTCAGTTTGTCCTTTCTGTATTCACTGATTGCTGTCTGCAAAATTCTCTCGGGATCCGGTTTCATGTTTCTCGGTTCTGGCAGCGTTTTTATCCCGAATATCTTCTCCTCCCCGAAGCTCGAATTGTTCGCCCACTTTCCCCTGTTGTTAAGTACGCTGTCAAACACCGATCTCACAACATGCAGGAACATCTCGTTCAGCTTGGGATCGCTCAGCTTGTGGATCTTCCTGCCCAGGCCCGCCTGGCATATCCTAAATCCTCCAAGTACGGCCTGGGTTGTCATGAATATGTCTATCCCGTACATCCCGGTTTCCTTGTTCCACTTCTGTTTCAGCCAAAAATCAGCAAGTCTGGTGGAGAACGCGAAATCCCCCGCTATGGGCTGTCTTATATCCCTTCCTAAAAGGCCGTAAATGAGGGGGTAGGTTATGTGATTGGTTATAGTCCCGTCATACCTCTCCCTCACGTAAACGGGCGTTACGTAATCGTAACCCTGGAGGACGGGACCAGCCAGAAGCCTTACCCATTCCGGTTCTATGCTCTTGAGATCCGCATCAACGGTGAGATTCGCTAATGCCTTCGATCTCACAGCGAGCCTGAACAGCATCTTCAAACCGTTCCCCTTCCCCCTCGCCTTCGTGACCAGAAACCTTTTCTCGGAGACTGTTTCCGTATTGAGGAAAACAGATTTAGTCATGTCTTTCGAATTCCCGTCGCAACAGACAATAAGAGATTTTTTATCGGGATAAAATTTCCTAAGACCTTTTTCGACCTGTTCCACAACGAAGCCTATGCTATCCGCCTCGTTGTAGCTCGGAATTCCCACTATTATATCATACCTGTCCATATCGATCCACTAGCACGTTGAATGTAAGACAGCGACCGCTTTCCTTTTGTCCGCGATGAAGCCGTTGAACATTTCGGCAGCCTTCGGCGAGGTATCCCTAAATATCTCGACACCCTTGTCCTTGGCAGCCTGCTCAACCTCTTCAGGAACCTTCACAATCCCCTCTATCCCTGTTCCTATGACTATGATCTCGGGCCCCCTTTCAAGCAACCGAAGGAACTCGTCCATCCCGAACTCGTGCGACTTCTCCCTGTATTCAATCTTTCCGTCCCACCACACGGTCATGTCAGAATAATAGACCTTCCTGTCTATCGTGATCTCCCCGAACTTGACAGAATTGATCTCTACCATATTCTATATTGTGTTGAAACAAATAAAAAAACAAATAGCATGTAGGATTATTTAATCAAGCCTTTGTTTATTAGGGCAGGGATTATTTTGTTTTTATCTACAGGTCCAAGTTTTTCAAAATCGTCGTTCTTACCAAACCAGAACATACCCTTTACTTCAGAAGTTTTGGAAGGCTCGCTTTCAAGCTCAGCCCTGTAGAGTTTTATTTGTATTATTGTATTTGGTTCATTCATGGCCACATCTTCAAAAATACCCAGATATTCCAGAGAATCTTTTTTGACATTCACATTTAATTCTTCTTTAATTTCCCTTGACAAACAATCAAAAACCTCTTCATTCTCCTTTATGGTCCCACCTGGAAGGCCATATTGTTTCCAGCCCACTTCTTTAACTACCAAAATTTTATTGTTTTTAATGATGGCTGCCCCAATCTTATGTATTTTATTCTTCATAAAATAGCCCCGTGCGGATTCGAACCGCAGTCTCCAGGTCCAGAGCCTGGTATCCTTGGCCACTAGACTACGGGGCTATCGCTTCGATCCTAGCGAAATAAGTATGCTAAAGCATACTTCGACCTATTATCTTTATTAAATTTCCCTTTTAAATTTGAATCATGGACTTAGGGGTTAAAATACCTAAAAAATTAACGACTTTAAGGTAACAAAAAGATTTATAAACCTAAAAATCAACTATTTACTAACGAAAAGGTGGTCTTGGATGGATATCGGTTTCGAATCATTTGAATCCTCAGACTTTGATGTAGACGTTGAAGAGGTTGTAGTTAAGAGAACAAAAAGATTCGAAAGGCTATGGAAGATAGGTGAAGGGGGAAGCATAAGCTATACGAGAATCCATGAAGGTGTTACTTACTTCGGTGCTGCCGATAATTATTTTTACGCCGTGGATGTTGAAACAGGAAAAGAGCTTTGGAGGTTCAGGACAGGGGGTATTATAACAGGAAGAGCGGAAATAGTAGGTGACATGGTTTTTTTCACTTCCTTTGACCAGAACTGCTATGCACTTAACAGAAAGACAGGAAAAGAAATCTGGAGGTTCCGGGCAAACAGCGAGATATTCGAAGGACCAGTTCATGGCGACGGGCTTTTGGTTTTTGGTACAAAAGGAGGTCACGTTCACGCACTAGACGCTAAAACGGGAAAGGATGTATGGAATTTCAAGACGAGCGACGACATTCTAGCAGGAGCAACTATTCATGAAAATAAGGTGTTTATAGGATCATGTGACAACAACTTCTACTGTATAGATTTCCATAGAGGAAAGGAGTTGTGGAGATTCCAGACAGGAGACCTTATTCACAGCGACATGTCGTCTCCTATTTTAGGCAATATGATTTTCATAGGTTCATTTGACTGTAACCTCTACTGCCTTGATTGTAGAACAGGTAAAGAGCTTTGGAGGTTCAGGACTGGAAAATACGGTATTTCAGAACCGCCTCTTCTTTACAAGAACGTCTTATATCAGGGAACGAGGGATGGTATACTTTTCGCAATTTCACTTGAAGGCAAGGAACTTTGGAGGTATAAGGCCGGTGACCTTATAACAAAACCAATGGCTTTCAATGACAGGCTTTACTTTGGCTCTGAGGATGGTTATTTCCGGTGCATGGATATGGAAGGTAAGGAAATCTGGAGGTTCAGCATAGAAGGTAAGATGTGGGACATACCATCTTACTGGAATGGAATAATTATATTCGGAACATGGTCCTGCCATGTTCATGGCATTGATGCTGAAACAGGGGAAGAATTATGGAGGTTTACAACTAGTAACAGAAACCCATCCTCTCTGCTTCCTCCATACGAAGCCTTCAGCACTGAGATAAAGAAAGAGACACATATTGAGGAACCCATAGAGGAAACCAAATATAAGAAAAAGAAAGAGGAGACCGTTTCTTTAAGCGATTACCATGTCACCAGCGAATACCACATGGAAAGTGATTACAAACAAAAAGGCGAATATGACACGAGCTTCGTCATGTTTGAAGGAGTATTGGAAGGTGAGGAAATATGGACTTCGGATTCGAGGGCTTTGACTCCGGATTCTCGGATTTTGATGTAGACGTTGAAGAGGTTGTAGTTAAGAAAACGAAAACATACGACAGGGTATGGAAGACGAGCGTAGGTGGCAGTATAGACAACAACCCGATAATCCACAAAGGAGTCATATACTTCGGGGCGCAGGACGGTTATGTTTACGGAGTGGATGAGAAAACAGGCGGAATAGTCTGGAGGTTCAAGACCAATGACAGAGTCCTAGGTTCATCCCCTGCCTTATACGATAACTCCATAATAATCGGTTCATGCGACAAAAATTTGTACAGGATTGATTTGGAAAAAAGAATCCCTTGTTGGATTTTCAAAACATCCGGAGAGATATTCAGTTCGCCCTTTGTTTACGGAGACAACGTTTATTTTGGTTCAAGGGACTCGAACGTGTATGCTCTCGATTGCGAAACTGGCGAAGAGGTGTGGAGATTCAAGACCGGAGGGGAAATAGCTTCCGCTCCGCTCGTTGAGAACGGAAAGGTTTACATCACCTCATACGACAATAATATGTATTGTTTGGATGCGGAGACAGGAAAAGAAATCTGGCGTTTCAAAACTGGGGATGAGATGATAAACAATATGCCTTTCGTTATACACAAAGGCGTGTTATATTTTGGCGGCCTTGACAGCAATCTTTATGCTGTTAATGCAGATACAGGAAAAGAGATATGGAGGTTCCAGGCAGGTAAGTACGGAATAGGAGGAGGCAATCCATGTATATACAAAGATGTAATTTATTTTGGTTCGAGGGACGGAGAATTTTTCGCCCTAACCTTGGAAGGTAAAGAACTCTGGAGATTCCGTGCCGGTGGCCCGATAATCGCGCAGCAGCCGAGGATTTACAAAGAAATGATAATATTCGGCTGCGAGGACGGGAACTTATACTTCCTAAGTCTCGAAGG
>Ga0209427_10003498_pt1 | contig 18400 bp, 21 predicted proteins | sample DeeMarSWOR136_30_FD_187465 | JGI IMG/M metagenome (GOLD analysis project Ga0209427, IMG submission 187465) | Marine sediment microbial communities from White Oak River estuary, North Carolina - WOR-1-36_30 (SPAdes) (version 2) | ecosystem: Environmental > Aquatic > Marine > Intertidal zone >...
TGCAACAAACCTAATTGCGGTTATTGCTATTGCCTTAGTCTCTTTTTATGTTGCAATTTTAACTTTTAGAAGAGGTTTAGACCCAGATAATTTTGTTATTCCGATTGAAAGTTCTCTCGCAGATGGCATAACAACAGTTGCTTTACTAATTGCGTTGTTTTTAGTTAGCTATGGTTTTTATGGATAAGGAGGAGAAACGAAATGAAATCAGCAAATAATAGAGTAAACTTTTTTGGTGAAGCTGTTTCTCCAAGTTATCCGCCTATTTTTAGCAATTGATCTTTGAAACTTTAAGTGCCCTATTCCCCTTTTGTATTAGATGAGAGGCTTCTGTGATGAAGGAAGCGATGTTTTACGAAAAGTTAGAGGATAAAATGGTTAAATGCAATTTGTGCAGTCACCGATGCTCACGAATTGCTGATTCTAAGAGGGGAATATGCGGAGTCAGGGAGAATAAGGATGGAAAACTTTACAGCCTCGTGTACGGCAAAGTTGCGGCTCGTAACATAGACCCAATAGAGAAGAAGCCGTTATTCCATTTTCTTCCCGGCTCCAGATCATATTCCATAGCGACTGTGGGATGCAACTTCCGATGCGATAACTGCCAAAATTTCGATATTTCTCAGCTGCCTAAAGAGCGGGGCATAATAGTTGGGCAGGACATGCCGCCCGAAATGATTGTTTCAGCAGCTAAACGAAACAACTGCGAGAGCATAGCATACACCTACAGTGAGCCTACCATCTTCTTTGAGTACGCCTACGAAATAGCTAAGCTAGCCAGCAAAGAGGGAATCAAGAATGTTTTCGTTACGAACGGCTACATCACCCCAGAAGCATTAAAGGAGATAAGCCCATACTTGGATGCCGCCAACATTGACCTGAAGAGCTTCAGCGACGACTTTTACCGAAAGAACTGCGGCGCCCGCCTAGAACCTGTGCTGGATTCGATTAAACTCTACAAAAGTTTGGGAATCTGGATCGAAATAACAACATTGATCATCCCAACATTAAACGACTCAGAAGACGAATTACAGAAAATTGCGGAGTTCATCAAAGAAGTAGGCGAAAACATACCTTGGCACATCACCCAGTTCCATCCCATGTATAAACTTCCAGACTTGCCGCGCACACCAGTTGCAACCCTAAGAAAAGCAAGGCAAATCGGATTAGAAGCGGGGCTAAGATACGTCTATGAGGGAAACGTGCCCGGCGAAAACGGAGAAAACACCTACTGCCACAACTGCGGAAAAATGCTGATTCGCAGATTCGGCTACCAAATCCTCGAAAACAAAATCAAAAACTCAGCGTGCACCTACTGCGGAGCAGAAATCGACGGCGTAATCACCTAAAATGTAAGTTGTGTGCACATTTTCTTGTACTCTGCCTTGCTGGATCTCAAAAGCCTAGGGAATCAATTAGAAAGGAGAATCCAAAGTAGATTAGAACCAACCCGAAAACCGCCATCAATACGTGGTACCACTTGAATCGTAGAATCTTGGCGCCCCTCTTCGCTAAGGTAGAAACAAGAATAAGCCATGCGTAGTCAACCCAAACGTGACAAACAAACATGAAAACGACACCGGCTAAGCCCGCGAACTCGAGAGAGATGAAAATCAGATTTGCGCCAATAGTGAGCCACCAAACAATAAAGTAAGGGTTCAAACCCGTTAATGCCAACCCAATCAACAAGAGGTTTCGCGTAGCTCCTTGCCCAGTTTTTGTTTCTTTGGGTTTGTATGAGAATGAACCGCGTATCTGCATGGCACCGAAAACTATGAGAGCCGCTCCTCCGGCAACTCCCACCGCGAGCCTGACTGCGGGCACGTTTGCAACGCTTAGGAGTCCTAGGGCTAGAAGCATGACTAGGGTGAACTCGACTATACTGTGGGCTATCGAGAAGAGTATGCCACTTTTGGTTCCCGATTTGATGCCATGAGAGACTGTTACAAAGAATAATGGTCCGGGAGCTAAGGCGCCAGATGCACTTAGGATAATAACTGTAACGGCGAAGTTAATTGGGTCCATGAATGATGAAAAAGGGAATGTGAATAATGAATGTTCTGTATATTACCGGAAACGCGCAACCTTGACAGCATGAATGTTCTACATTTCTTTTTTATCTCCGCAGGTTGTTTGGTGTATTTGTGTTGAACAGAAATACAAAAAGGTTTATTACATATTAAGATTTAATATATAGATCAGGGATAAAGATTAAACTCAAAAGTCAGACAAGCATCCAAAATGAATCCGAAAAAGAATCCACGGAACCCCTAACGCTAACAGACCTTTCGAGAACCCCAAAAGAAACCCATTACGCTTGTTCACACTCTCTAACCGAAGATAACCTAGCCACACAAAACTCAAATCCCATCTCCGCCGAAACGACAGACGAACCCCGCAAAAAAGACGCAGCAGAATGCGCCCATTATTTTGGATATGTTGCAAGCGGAGACAGAATCCCAGAAGAGTGCTTAACCTGCCCCAAGCTGCTGACGTGCCTAACTAACAAAGACTACATCAAAGAGGAGGAATAACAGGAGCAGAAACATGAGAGCAACAGCCATCTTTTTCGTCTTTTTTATAATGTTCACCTCAGCCTCAATAGCTGTGCCGATTCCTCTATTTCCCGGAAACATGATTTCTCCACTTTTTGGAATACCAGCTTCAGAATACATACCTTATCTGGAAGCCTTAACAAACGGGCTGACCTACGCTTTCATCACTTGGATAGTATTCTTCTTACTTGCCAGAAGGATAGAAAAATCGATGTCAATGGAATCTAAAAGAATGACACGATAAAGGTCACTCCTAAACCTGTTCGCCAGCCAACAAATAAGGTGACCAAAAGTCGTTGCAATTTATACATTATTTTTTATGTTCAAAGAGAAGGGGTCTGTCAGCCTTATAGTCTTCATACCCGTTAAGGTCGGTCTGGGACGGCTACATCATCCCCCAGTTTCTCGGGGGCGCCTCCACTTTTAAGGCTTTGTCACTTGTATGCTATGTGAACACGTGATGTGTAGGCTACAGATAATTGTGGCGTTAAAGCCAGGAGATTTTGATTATATTACGTTTTTCTAGCCGCCTTATCGCTTCAAGGAACTCACTCTTTTGTTTTCCGCTGAGCTCGAAATGCTGCATCATGTCCTTCACTGGGGTTTGAGCAGATCCACACCTTTGAAGCCGACGCTGCAGGTGATTCACGACAAGCCGCTCGATCTTTCCACACTTCCAAGTGGTGTTTCGAAGGAGCGTGGCGATAGACCTGATCATTTTCTGAGCCTCTAATCCCCTTCTCCTAACCAGAATCTTTCACCTCAGACAGCTTGAAATATCTATAGCGTACCTATAATTAGTTTTTGTTTTCTTTGTAGGGTATTAGGCAGAGAAACTTCACAGGTTTTTCGCTGTTGTTTTTAAGCTGATGCCTCTCGTTTGGAGGAAGGAAAATGAAATCTCCAGCCTTAAAACTTCTTTCTTCTTTTCCGCCAACCACAAGACCTTCGCCTTCCAATATGAAGACTTCGTGTTCCCAACTGTGACTGTGAAGAGGGCTGTGTCCTCCAGCCTCCATTTCGAAGAGTCTCATAGCAAAGTTTTCGGCTCCAGTTTCTTTGGTTATGAGCCATCTGATTTTCAATTTTGAGCTTCCTCCTTCTGCATCTTTCGCTTCAACGTCGGTATAATGGAAGATTTTCAGCTTGTTTACCTCTCTAAATTTACTGTACATTCGAGGATATTAGTTGTGTGTCTGGCGTGTGAGCCTTTGTTTTAGAGCTGTATACAGAAAGATTTATAAGTAAATGTTTACTATATTTTGGTAAACAAATACCAGTGATAGAACATGGGGCTGCTCTCAAACCACGAAACAATCGTGTGGAAAAAATTCCATAAAGGCAAGTCCACCAGCGACATTTCAGATGAAAGCAACGAAGAGTGGAGCCCCTCCTATGTGTCGCGAGTTCTCAACAGAACAAGAAAAAAGATTGCAAAAGCACTTGAAGAACACGCAAAAAGTCACCGCCTCGACATGGAGAGCCTCTTAGACTACAAGGGATTGCTGATCGGATTCGACTATCAGGCGAACGCCCAAGTGTACATCGTCTTCACTGAGAAACTTGGAATCATCGTTTGGTACAAGCATGATTCCTATGCAGGTAAACTATGTCCTGATTGCCCAAAGGAATCCGAGTGCAGAGAAATTTTGGACACCATCCTAGAAGAGCACAGCATCACACTGAGACCAGATGAGGAAGAACTTCTCATGACTCAACAATCTATTGCAATTCTCAACAAGCTCGCGGCAAAACAGATTCCTCGGTATAAAAGAAAAAAGGAAGGTGATTAAGTTTGGAAAAAGATGTTGAAGAAAAAGTCATCAAGCCTCCAATTAAGAGCGTGACAAGCGGAAAAATCTTCAAGCCATCAAAGGCGTTTCTACATAAGAACTTGCTTCAGCCTGTAGTTTTGGCGGTCAGTTTTTGGCTGATTGTTGTTCTCGGTTTCATAGGTGCATCGTTTCTAGGTGCTGCGGTGGAGCCAGAAAAGATTCCAAGTGCCATTCAACACATCAACACATGGATTGTTCCCATTAACTTCTGGATAATCGTCATCAACCTGGTTTGGTTGATACCTGTCTTGATCTACATTCCCTTCTACTTCAAGAGTCTCGAGTACTCTGTGAAAGCTGAGACCGGTGAAACAATGCCTGAAATCTACGTAAAACAAGGCGTCGTCACTATTACCCGCAAGCATGTGCCCTTCAGAACCATTACAAACATATCCAGCAGGGCAGGCATCTTCGATCGACTGTTTAATATCGGCTCAGTTCACATCGAGACCGCAGGCTACTCTGGCAGCCATCAGACAGGCCCCGAAGTCAAACTGGAAGGCATCGTATTCTATGAGGAAGTTCGAGACTTCATCCTGAATGAGCTGAGGAAGTTCAAGGCACCATACGTAACTGGAACCGAAGTGGTTCCTCGAATCGAAGAACCTGTACCAAGAACGGAAGGCTTGGACGACGAGATACTGATTACTCTACGTGAGATACGCGACATATTGAAGAACCAAAAGACGCAAAAATGACACGCATACAGAAAAACATGATTTCCATCTTTGATGGAGATAACAGTTGCAAACCTCTTTTCAATTTTGATTTCAATCGCTCTTTTTTCTTCTTAAAATCTTGAGGTTTTTTGAAAGCTGTAACGTAATTTTTGCTCAACACCTGTTAGGCAATGGTCATCACAAATAACTTAACAGTATCTTGTAGGGTAAACCTTTTTATATGGGCGACGCTTGTTGAGTGGTATCGTCACATTGATTCATGCTTAAACTCGCGAAGCTTTTTTTGAAGGCTTTTGAAGACTGCGTGCAAAACTTTTGTGACAGGAGGAATAAACATATGCAAATAGAAAACTTCGAAGACTTACCCTTAACTCCAGAAGTCATGAAAGGGATAGAGGAGCTTGGATTCAGCAATCTTTTTCCAATTCAGGCTCAAGCAATAATCCCCTTACTGGAAGGAAAAGACGTTATTGGGCAAGCACAAACAGGAACGGGAAAAACCGCAGCCTTCGGAATTCCGATGGTTGAACGCGTAAACCCTAACATAAAAAGAGTTCAAGGCTTAGTTCTAGCGCCAACACGTGAACTTGCAATACAGGTTGCACAGCGCATAAGCCGATTCAGCAGATACTCAAGTTTGAAAGTTCTGCCAGTTTACGGCGGAGAACCCATCCAAAAACAAATCCGCGCACTGGAAAGAGGCGTCCATATTGTTGTTGGTACGCCAGGCAGATTAATAGACCATCTGAAACGAGGAACATTAAATCTGTCATCAACAAAAATTGTTGTTCTTGACGAAGCTGACAGAATGCTTGACATGGGATTCATAGACGACATAAACTACATACTCTCAAGAGTGCCCGAGGAGAGGCAGTTAAGCCTATTCTCTGCAACAATAGACCAATCCGTAATGAACGTGTGCCACCGTTACATGAAGAACCCTGAAAAAATACTTGTAAGCAAAGACGAGATAGCTCTTACACAACTGAACCAGTACTACATGGTAGTGAATTCTAGGAACAAACTTGAATATTTACTTGACATACTGAAACATAACAACATGAAAAAAGCCATTATATTCTGTAACACCCGCAGAGGAACAGACTGGTTGGCATACAAACTAAACGCACATGGATATGACGCGAAATCGTTGCATGGCGGTTTCACTCAAGCACAAAGAGACCACGTTAGCAACTCTTTCAGAAACGGAAAACTAAAACTGCTTATCGCAACCGACGTTGCTGCAAGAGGCTTAGACATCCAAGGAATAAGCCACATAATAAACTATGATGTGCCATTAGACGCACTAGTATATTTCCACAGAATCGGAAGAACCGCCAGAATGGGAAACGATGGAACAGCCATAACACTTGTGGGCTACGGAGAAATCCCAGAACTAAACAAAATAAAAACCTTGACGAAAACCAACATAGAAGAATTAGAAGCAATGAATCCACAGTACTGCTAGAAAACAAGTTGTCAGATACGCTGAACAAGCGTATCAATCCACATTTTCTATCAGTTATTTTTCGCCAAAAACCAGTTTGAATTCTTCAGGCGAAGCCAGATGTTTTAATCACACGTTATTTGAACCAAAAAAAGTGTTTGATCTATAAGAAACGACAGTAACCGTTAAGTAATGTTTTTCCATAAAACTGAACTTGGGAGGAATTCTTGATGGATTTTTTAGCACTAGCACCTGATCTGGTGAAGACGACCATTGCCTTGTTTATTGTAGTTGATCCTCTCGGAAACGTCCCAATTTTTGTAGGCCTAACAAAGGACATGGATAACTTGCAAAGAAAAAAAACTTACCAGCTGGCTACAATCACAGGATTAATACTTTTAACATTCTTCTCTTTAGTTGGACAAAACATCCTCGTCCTGTTTGGAATATCCTTGAATAGTTTCATGATTGCTGGCGGCATATTGCTTCTGATAGTGGCTGTTAGACTTCTAATCATAGGAGGTTGGAGCGAACAACAAACAGCATCCGAATCAGTAGGCGCTGTTCCTATAGGTTGTCCCCTTCTTGTAGGCCCCGGAGCAATAACAACATCAATTTTAAGCATTCAATCCTTCGGAATATTGACTACATTACTCTCGGTGTTGCTGACATTCATTATTGTATGGCTAATTCTAAAATTTATTGATCCAATATACCGCATCTTAGGTAAGAACGGCTCATTAGTAATTACCCGAGTTATGGCATTGCTAATAGCAGCAATTTCTGTCCAGTATATTTTACAAGGAATAAAAAGCGGTCTTCTATAAGAGCAAACAGTCAGGATATGCGTACGATCTTGTGCCAAAAGATAAAATTTGTTATTTACGAAAAGGAAGTAACCGTTAAATAACGCTTCTCTACACAACTGAACTGACTCTCCACTGTTTAGCGTATCAAAAGTAAACGAAAACGGTGAAAAAATAATGAAGATAGCTGTGTTGGTTTACGAATATCCTCCCAAAATTGTGGGTGGCTTAGGAACCTATGCTGCAGAGATAACGCGCAAATTCGTTCTGCTTGGCCACGACGTTACCGTCTTCACAATGAATGACGATGAAGGAAGTCTTCCTACAAGAGAGCTTCTGCGTGGCATAGAAATTCATCGTCCAGTCCACATCGATGTCTCTGACTCCCTGCCTGATGTGGTCGCGGAAGACGTTAAGAAGTGGGGCAGGGGAATTCAATTCTTCTCAAAAATTCTCATGTACAATTATCTAAGCGCCTCAAAACTGATAAACGAACTTGTTAGATCCGAAGACTTCAAATTTGATCTGGTGGTAGCCCACGACTGGCTCTCAGTTATCGCCGGCATCTCTATAAAAAAAGAGTTAGGGATACCCTTGGCATTTCATGTACACTCCAACGAGAGGGGACGAACATTAGGCAACGGCTCAGCTGTAGTCAGCAGTATAGAGAACCGAGGGGGACAGATGGCAGACATGGTCATAACTGTTTCTTATGCGATGCAAGATGAGTTGATACAGGCGGGCTTTCCTGCAGAAAAAATTCGAGTTTGCTACAATGGTGTGGACCCAAAGAAGTATAGTCCTGACCAAGTAAGTCAAGAAAGAATCGATGCGGTTAGAAAGCGATACGGACTCGACAATGAGGACATAATGATACTCTTCGTTGGGAGACTCGTGTGGATCAAGGGGGTAGATAAACTCATCAGAGCCATGCCCCATGTCTTACAAAAGGTTCCTAACGCAAAACTGGTGATTGTTGGTCTCGGCGACATGCGAGACTATCTGGAAGGGCTCGTTCGTAACCTACACCTTGAAGATGCTGTTAAATTCCGTTTCGAATTCATACCTGAGGAAGAGCGGATTGCTCACTACGCATCATGTGACGTAGCGGTTTATCCAAGTCTCTATGAGCCCTTCGGAATCGTCACCCTAGAGGCTATGAGCATGGAGAAACCCGTAGTTGTTGGAGCCGCCGGCACCAGCGGAATGAGAGAAATCGTCAGCATTACTGGTTCAGATAAATGCGGCTTTCATATCAACCCGAATGATCCGGCGGACATCGCTTGGGGAATTGTTAGTGCCATCAAAGACTCTGAGAAAAGGGTTCAATTTGGACGCAACGGCAGAAAACGGGTTCTTGAACTCTTTACTTGGGATGCAGCTGCAAAGTCAACTATTCAACGTTATTCTGAACTCTTAAAACCAAAAAAATCTCAGGATTCTTCTGCCTAAACAGGTTCTTTAGCTGGAAGAAAAAAATGGCAAGTAATGAAGTTCGAAAAGATTATTTGCTGAACCGATGGGTTGTCATCGCCAAAGAACGCAAGAAGAGACCCATAGACTTTGTTAAGAAAGAGATTATGGAGAAGCAGGGAGTTTGTCCGCTCTGCCCCGGCAACGAGCATATGACCCCTCCAGCGGTATTAGTCTACCTTCCTTCTAACGGTGAGGTCCGAAAGGAAAGGGACCAAAATGGTCTCCGCCACAAAGACTGGCTGGTGAGAGTTATTCCAAACTTGTACCCTGCGTTCGCTCCTCCAACCGAAGAAAATGTGATGATCAAAGAAAGCCCTGTTCTCAAAAGAGCCGTAGGCCATCATGAAGTTTTTGTAGAATCGCCATGTCACGATGAGCACCCCGGAGTAGCGCGAGTTTCCCAGCTGGTTCATGTAATAAACGCGTATCTTGATCGCCTAACAGACCTTTCTGGAAACTCATACGTAAAGCATGTTTCAATTTTCAGGAACCACGGGCGCGAAGCAGGAGCATCCCTCTCCCACGCTCACACCCAGCTGATTGCAACCTCCTTTATTCCAAGGATTCTGGAAGAGGAATTGGAGGCAAGCAAAAGTTTCTGGACAAAAAATCGTGAGTGTCTGCTTTGTGATGTTTTAGCGAAAGAACGGGAAGGTCCGCGTTTTATTTGGGAGAACAGCAGTTTCGTGGTTTTTGCTCCTTGGGCAAGTGTTAACCCCTTAGAGTTTTGGGTTCTGCCTAAGCGTCACCAGTCAAGAATGTTGAGCATGTCTCGGAGCGAGGTTAAAGATTTGGCTGAAACCATGCGGGTTTGTTTAGGTGGATTACGGTCTTTGCTGAATGATCCTCCCTACAATTTCGGTTTCCACACTTTATTAAAGGAGAATGCACGGGGCTGCTACCATTGGCATCTAGAAGTCTACCCCCGATTGGCTATATGGGCTGGGTTCGAAAAGAGCACAGGGATGTTCATTAATGTGATTTCCCCTGAAGACGCTGCTGCGGAACTCAAGAAAGCTGCTCAAACAGAGAAGAAAGGGCTACAGTAGATGCTAGAAGGTTAGCTGTATAGGCTCAGCACTTTTCTGATGCCGTCGATTGTAAGATGGTATTTGTCGGTTTCTTCTGAACGAAATGACTGCGCGTAACCCAGTTCAATTAGCTTTTGTAGGTGAATCTGCAGCTCCGGGGCTTCCATTCTGGTCCACTCCGAAATCTGTTGAATAGTTAAGGATTTGGATGATTCGGTTGCCCCTATATTGTGGAGCATAATCAGAAGGCGCAGTTGATTGGGCTGCTCATCAGGTTGTGAACGGAAAGAATGTTTCTCGCCCAAAATTATTCCACCACCTTTCTGTAAACGTCTACAGTCTTCATAGCAACTGCTTCCCAACTATAAGCCTTGTGGAGTTTTTCTTTTGCGTTTTCAGTTAACCATTTAGCATGATCAGGATCAGACAAAACTCGATCAATCCCCCACGCAATAGATTCAGGGCTCCTCGGAAACACGAAAAGTCCTGTGCGATCATGTTCTATCACCTCAGATAAACCGCCCACTTGGCTGGCTACCACAGGAACGCCAGTAGCCATCCCCTCCAGAGCAACTATGCCAAAAGGCTCGTAGACTGAGGGGACAACTAAGACGTCCGCGCTGGTCATGAGGCTGATAACTTCTTGGTCAGATGCAAAACCGGTGAACTGAATTTTTCTGTTCTGTCCGCTGGCGCGGGCTTCGGCTTCTAGAATGTCTCGTGACCAGCCTTCTCCGACAATAATGAATTTTGCTTCTGGGTAACGTTTGGCTATGTGGGGTATTGCTCTGATGAAGTATTCTATTCCCTTTTGGGGAACTAGACGTCCTACGCAGAGAATCAGTTTTTCGCCGTAGCCTACTCCGTAACGTTGTCTAACTGATCCGCGGTCAACAGAAGTTTGATATTTTGTTGCGTCTATCGCGTTGGGAATCACGTCAACCTTGTCCAATGGTAGATTGAAATGACCGCAGATTTCGTTTTTCATTGATTGGCTGCACACGATGACTCTGTTCGCTTCGTACATTGCCCACCATTCTATCCCGTTAATAGAGAAGGAGTCGGGGCTATGGAGACCCTGGGCTCTTCCAACTTCAGTGCTGTGTACCGTTAGAACCATCGGCTTTTTCAGGTAATGCTTAAACGAGATGCCTGAGAAGGCGGCTAACCAGTCATGAACATGCATAACATCAAAGTCGATTGACTGAGTTACATCCGCCATTCTCTTTGTTAGAAAGTGGTTAAACAGTAGAACCCATGTGAGAAAGTTTGGGTGCCCCAGTTCTGTTGAGGCGCGGTATACTTTGACTCCGTCCATTTCTTCGTAGTTCGGTGAGCCGGGAAAGTCCAGCGTGAAAAGGTGAACTTCGTGGTTTTGCTGAACTAGGGCTTTGGCTAAGCCTTCGCAGTGGCGGGCTATTCCACCTACGACTCTTGGCGGGAATTCCCAGGTTAGTTTGCCCACTTTCATTATGGTTCACCAGCCTTATGTTATTGTAAATTGAATTAATATGTTGTTCAGTTGATTTTGTGAATTGGAGTTACTATTTAATTTGTTGCATCTGTAATATGGTCAGCGGATATAAGTTTCTTTTTACGTCAAGAGTGAACACACACAGCTTGTGTTTATTAGGTGGAAGATAATTATGGTTCTAAACTTGGAATGGGTGCCTTTCAGTGAAGGTGTTGTTTGTCTGTACAGGAAATGCTTGCCGAAGTCCATTGGCGGATGCACTGCTGAAGAAGCTTAGGCCAGACGTTGATGCTGATTCTGCCGGAACCTACGCTTACTACAAAGTTGTAGACTCGACGAGGAGGTATGCGGAAAAACAAGGAGCCAACGAATTCCTGAAGCATACTCCTGAAGATTTGGAATCGAAGAATCTGTGCGATTACGATCTGATAGTAGCCATGGAAACTAAACATGAGCAGGCTATTCTTAGGCAGTCGCCAGAGTGCGCTGACAAAGTTGAAGTATGGCACATCAACGACCCATACACCCTACCATTCAAACAAGCCCAACAAATATTCGAGAAAATAAAAAGCAAAGTCGCACACCTAGCAAAAACACTATAAACGCGTACAGACCTAAGTGAAAAAGCGCACGTTTTTGAGAATCAAATTTTAATCCGAACCCGAAAGTTCGCGCGATCCACTTTTTATTTCAATTTCTGTTATATGTCACCAGATGGAAGTTGCCTTTTATATCTTCCAGAATCTGTTATCTTATTCCTTTCGATGATACACACTTTCATTTTGCATGGAGGAAGAACAGAAAATGAAAAAGTTGCGAGCAGATTCTATCTGGGACATAGTTAATCATATCAGACAGGTATTTAATTCAAACAAAATCGTTTTAAACAGAGTAGTACACAACTTCTTTTTTCCAGAACATTGGATTACAAGGTTTCTTGCAATTGGATTGGATTATTTCACACTGCTTTTTGTAACTGGACTCGTAAAAGATTTAGTTTTTGCTGATTGGACTTTTTCATTGATTGACTTTTTCTTGATGATGGGGATGATATCCTTTCCTTACTTCGTAATAACTGAATCAATTTTTGGGTATACGTTAGGAAAGAGAATATTTGACCTCAAGGTTGTGACAGTGAATGGCAATAAACCAAGTTTCAAAAAGGTTTTCATTAGAAACATCAGTAAAATCTTTTTTGTTTTCCTGATTTTAGATGTAATAGGAAGCTGGTTCACGGCAAAAAATCTTCACCAGAGATATGTCGATAAAATCGCACATACAACAGTTGAAAAATGGTAAAGCTCTTTAATATCCTTCAGTTTACTGTTGTTTTTGTGCGGCTTTTACCTTTGTTTTTTAAATATTCAAATTGGCATATGATGCTATATTAGAAGAGGAGCAAAAGTGTATGGTTACTGTTTTGGACAAGCCGGAAAGGGTTAAGGAAGTTGACAGGAGCGGCATGCTCGGCGATTTAGTTAAGACCCATGATTACTGTCGAGACGCAATAAAGAGAGCTGAGCAGGTGAGTGTGCCTGAAAAGGTGAGTCCCAAGAATATTGTAGTGGTTGGTATGGGCGGGTCAGCTATAGGCGGAGAAATCCTGCAGGACTGGCTACGAGACAAACTCCCCATTCCAATACAGGTCTGCAGGGACTACACTCTCCCAGCATACGTGAACAAGGACACTCTTGTATTCGTTAACAGTTACTCGGGAAACACAGAAGAAACCCTAACCGCATTTCTTACAGCAATTCACAGAAAATGCACTGTAATAGCAGTAACTTCAGGCGGACAACTCTGGGCATTCTGCAAGAAACTGCAGGTACCATACATGATAATACCCGCGGGTCTGCAGCCTCGCGTCGCCATTCCCTACATGTTCTTTCCTCTTCCTGTTTTCATGGAAAAAATGGGAATAATCTCGAACATAGACGATGAACTAGAGGAAGCAATACAGGTTCTCGAAATGGTAGCCAAAGCAAACGCTCCAGACGTACCCACAGAGAACAACAGGGCAAAACAGCTTGCCCAAGAACTGATGGAGACTATCCCCGTGATCTATGGATTCAGGCAATACAGTTCCATAGCCCAGCGGCTGAAGGCACAGTTCAACGAAAACAGCAAGGTTCCAAGCAAATGCGACGTCTTCCCAGAACTGAACCACAACGAAACCGTGGGATACGAAGCCCCAGAATCGCTCACAAAAAAGCAGTCAATTATCCTCATCCGAGACCCCCAAGAGCCCCCAGAAATAAGAAACAGAATAGAAACTACAACATCCCTCGTATTCAACAGAGCCAACAAAGTACTGGAAATCACGGCGGAAGGAAAAGGAAAACTGGCGAAAATGTTCGCTGTTATGTGCGTGGGCGACTTCGCAAGCGTCTACTTGGCGATTCTACAGAATAAGGATCCAACACCAGTGAACATTATTGTCAGAGTGAAAAGCGAGTTGGCGAAGAAAAGCGGCATGAAAAAGAAGTTTGAGGCTGAACTGGCAAAACTGAAATGAAAAAGTTCAGTTCAACAGTGGCTACTGGGGCAATAGGATATCAACGGGATTACATTGTATTTTTATTCCTGTAATACTCTAGAACTGTAGAATCTCACCATTCATGCGGAGCGGAAAACCGTGAAACCAAAAGACAAGTACGAAATCGTAAGCGAAATGGCGAAGCGCCGAGGCTACTTCTGGCCCTCCTATGAAATATATGGAGGCGTCAGCGGCTTCCTAACCTTTGGTCCCCTCGGCTCATTACTAAAAAAAAGAATAGAAGACAAGTTCAGAAGCTTCTACATCCGACCCTTAGGCATCCTCGAAGTAGAAACGTCAGTGATTATGCCTGGTAACGTTCTGGAAGCCTCAGGTCACGTAGAAAACTTCAAAGAACCCACAGTTGAATGCGTTAAATGCCAACGCAAGTTCCGAGCTGACCATCTACTGCAAGAGTTTGGGGAGATGACCGACACAGAAACCGAGGGACTCACTCTCCAAGCCATCATGGATGAAATCAAAAAACGTGACATCCGTTGCCCAGAATGCGGCGGAAACTTCAGCAAAGCTGAACAGTTCATGACCATGTTCACAACCACGATTGGACCATACTCCGACTCTATTGGTTACGGACGACCAGAAGCCGCACAGGGCATCTTTGTGGAGTTCAAGCGCATCTTCGAAAGTGCACGGGAACGTCTTCCCTTGGGAGTTGTTCAGATCGGTCACGCACTCAGAAACGAGATTTCTCCAAGGCAAGGTCCAGTGAGGTTGAGAGAATTCACCATCATCGACATCGAATTCTTTCTGGACCCAGAGAACACAAAATGTGACAGGCTACACGAAGTGGAAAATGAGATATTGCGGTTGATAACAGCAGAAAACAAGCTGAAAAGCGTAACTGAGCCCATAACAGTCACAGTAAAAGAAGCCCTCAGCAAGGGCATCATCAAAGAGGAGTGGCAGGCCTACTTCATGGCTTTAGCCAAAAAATTTCTGGTGGAACTGGGGGTTCCAGAAGAACACCAGCGTTTCATCGAAAAACTCGAATGGGAACGAGCACACTACTCAGTGCAGGGCTTTGATCAAGAGGTATATCTGGAAAGGTGGGGCTGGACAGAAGTTTCAGGACACAACTACCGGACAGACTACGACCTGAGCCGCCACATGAAAGCCAGCGGCGTAGACCTAACCGCATTCAAGGAATCAGAGAATGGGGGAAGAAGATTCGTTCCCCACGTGATAGAACCCAGTTTCGGGTTAGACAGGCTGGCTTACGTTGCCTTAGAGTATGCGTACACGGAAAAAAAGAAACGAACCCTCCTGAGTCTATCCCGCGACATTGCCCCCATACAAGCCAGCGTTTTTCCCTTAGTAAGTAAAGACGGCTTACCAGAGAAGGCGAAAGAGGTTTACCAGATGCTGATCAATGAGGGCTTCACTGTGGAATGGGATGAGTCAGGGTCCATCGGAAGGCGATATGCGCGAGCCGATGAAGCAGGAACACCTTTAGGCATTACCATAGATTATCGAACCCTTGAAGATGGCACCCTGACATTACGTGACCGGGACACTTGGAGGCAGGTAAGAAGCGAGATCAACAATCTTTCGGAGCTGCTCCACGCCTACTTCCGCCACAAAATAGACTTCGAGGGTTTGGGGCAACTGATCGAACGTTGAAAATCTGAAGAATTGTAGAGAAGAGTCCAGTTTTAGATAACACTTTTTAAGAGACTCCAGTCTACTTTATTCTGGTTATAGCTAGGATATTCATGGGGCAACGATATGGTGTTTCCTGTAGAGACCGAAGAACGCGTGAAACGGAAAGCTCTCGACGTTTCAAGAGACCATCTTAGAGAAGTGGTAGATATTTCTCGCAAAATTTCGCAGCTGGTAACCGTTTTCGTGAATGGAGACAAAAATTTGGCTCAAGAGTTGTTCGCTGACATCAAAAAGGCTCAAAATGACGTGGATGTTGCACGCCGCAATGTTTCACGGGAACTCGCCGAAATAGGAGCCATATTGATGAGCCGCGAAGACTTCCTCCGTTTCACTAACCTTACGAGCGAAATAGCTGACTATTGTGAAGGAATAGCCTTTCGACTGCTTCAGATTATGGAAAGAGGATGGAAGGTTCCGAAAGAAATAAAGGAAGACCTGATTAAGCTTTCGGACGCTGTGTTTGACACCATCTCCAAGCTTAGAGAAACTGTTATGACACTAGATTACGGCACTGCCAAAGCTCTGGAAAAAACCAGAGAAGTTGAAGCTGCAGAACGGGTAGTGGACGATATTCACCGACAACTGGAAGTAAACATCATAGACAGCAAAATGGAGTTTCCGCCTATGTTTCTCTTGTGGACGGTAGTTCAACATCTGGAGGATGCCGCTGACAAGGCTAAAGACGCCTCGGATGCCGCCCGCATACTGGCGCTCACCATCTAAAGTGAAGTTGTATGCCTGAGAAGATTGAAACCGAACTCTTAGACAATTTTCTTGTAGTTTGGAACCCTGAACAAGGGTCGGGGCTCTATAAACTGGGGTATTACGGCAAGCCTATAGGTATTTCTAAGCCAAAAATTCCTGAGTTTGATGTTCCCCTGATTCTTGACCTCATGGAGGGTCTTTATCTGGTGGAGACTGGAGAAATCAGGGTTTATGGGGGACCGGAGAGGAGAGGGGTCAGCTTTTCGAAGTTGCGGAGAAGGGCAAGGAAGCTGTATGAAGATTTTGATGCAAAGTATACGGTTTATCGTGACCTGCGGGGTCAGAAGCTTATTGTCACGCCTGGCATAAAGTTTGGATGCGATTTTGCGGTGTATAGGCATGGACCGGGTGTGGATCATGCGCCGTACATGGTTTCGGTTAGGAAGGCTAAGGATGAGGTTACGGCGACTGATGTTGTGAAGGCGGGAAGGTTGGCTACAACCGTGCGTAAAAGGTTCATTATAGCCATACCGGACCTAGAAGCGGAAGAGATACGTTACCTTATCTTCAAATGGTTCAAAGCCTAGTTTTTATCTTTGGAGTTTTTCTCTGATTTCTGGCAATGCCTCTTCTTGGAATCGCTTGATTCCCAGCGTTGTTATTCGATAGTTGCCCTCTTCGGTTTTTGTCGCCAATCCTTCTCGGATGAGTTCGCCTAGTCGTGTGCTTGTTATCTTCGCGTTTTTTCCAAGCCCAGTCTGCAGCTCTTCTTTGGTAAGAAAGTCTTTTGATTGTCCAAGCTTGTTGCCGATGTATGTGGCTAGAAGATGCAGTGTCAATGTTTCGCTGTCTGTGAGCTTCTGCTTGGACACCAAGAGAACTGGTGCTTCAGGGGCTACGGCGATTATGTTTTTGCAGTCTTCTATAAGGTTTTCAAGGTCAACTGTGAGGAGCGCCTTCTTTACGGTGTGGAGGGCGGGTATCATTTCGCTGAAAAATCGGTTTATGCTTATCCAGACTTGGTTTGCGTCGCCTGTGAAGGTTTGTTCTGTTTCCTGATATTTGATGTGCACGGTAACTGTTTCTTTGTTCAACCCGTTGCGCCTCGAAGTTTAGCCAGCACTTCTTCCTCAACCCATCTTTCGCCCTGAGTGGTCAACTTGAACTCGGGTCTTGCCGGGTCTGGCTTGAACACTATTCCCCGTTTCGTCATCTCATTGAGGCGAGCTGGCACCATGGACCTGATTCCGCTTGAAGCCAGCAGCCGTTTGATCTGGGTGGCTGTGCTGGAGTTTTGGTCGGAGGCAAACAATACTAGTGCGATGGCTTCGTAGTGGGTGAGTTTCTCTCTGGTGGTGATGATGGGTCCTTCGGTTGTGAGTTCAATTATTCCGTCTAGCTGCGTCTTTATTGAGGGCGTCAGATTTGAGGAGATTAAACTGCTTACCTCATTCACGAATTGGGGCGGCATGGTCTTCAGTGTTGTGATAATTTCTTGAGCGCTTTCTCCCTCGACAACAATCTCTCCGAAGGGAGCCTTAACTCGCACCCGTATCTTTCCCATTGTCCTTTCGTCCTCCAGCTAAAACATACACATAGCCCTTATCAGTCTTCCACCTCTTTATCTTATTTTTCCTAACCAACCAAGACAACACCCCTGAAATGGTTGTGGAGGGGTAATAGACAGCATTAGCCTTCAAAGCTTCCCCCAGTTCAGTCAAGGTTCTAGGTTGCTTTCCCCAATCAGAAGAGAGAAGCTGCAAAACGGCTTCACTACAACTTGAAGCGGAGACGGAAGGATAAACGGAACCAACAGACTGAGAAGGTTCTTCTCCCTTTTTGGTTGACCCGAATGCCTTCGAAACCATTTCCATTAACAGTGGAAGCTCCTCGATGGTTTTCATGACCTCTTCTCTGCTTCCAGAAATTTCAATCTCCTGTGACCCTATCTTCACACGAAACGAAAAAGACATTCACTGTATTCTCCACAACAAATATGATTTACCAGCTTTTAGGATTTATTTACACAGCTGAAGCACAATAACAGCACATTGCTGCTCTTTAAAATAGACTTTTAATTATTTTGGAATTCTAACAAATTTTTGCAGTAAGCAAAGCATAAAAAGCAAGAGAATAAATATTCTATTGGGAAATGCACAAGATGATGAAATC
>Ga0209427_10003499_pt1 | contig 18400 bp, 17 predicted proteins | sample DeeMarSWOR136_30_FD_187465 | JGI IMG/M metagenome (GOLD analysis project Ga0209427, IMG submission 187465) | Marine sediment microbial communities from White Oak River estuary, North Carolina - WOR-1-36_30 (SPAdes) (version 2) | ecosystem: Environmental > Aquatic > Marine > Intertidal zone >...
TCGATTCAATTACTTTATCAAATACTTTAATTCCCCGCATATTATCATGTAATTCAGCCTTAGGGTAATCAAGAGAAAGTAGCATATAATCTAAACCCTCTAAATTATAGTCTTTAAACAGTTTTGGTATTAGATATCCATTAGTAGCTATACCATTCATAAAACTATGAACTACTCCTGTATGGTATATAAGCTCTGGAAGGTCTTTTCTTAGAGTAGGTTCTCCTCCTGTAAATGATAAGGCAAGTGCTCCTAAATCAGCAATTTGGTCAATCAAATGTGTTATTCGTTCAGTGCTCATATCTTCTCCAATAATCGAATTAGGTAAAGAATGTATTGAACAAAATGGACATTTCCCATTACATCTTAGTGTTAGTTCTATTTGGGCAGAATATGGAACCTTTATATTTGTAAAGTTATTCAGAATAAAGTTCTTTACATACTGAAGCCACTTTTTAATTCTCCAATGAGGAATTTATAAGAACACCATAATCTCTTATCCAAGTTTCTATTAAAAATGGTAAGTATATTCAAGATAAAAATCTAACTGAAATCTAATATAAAGATAACCGTTGTGCTAAAATCGATCCTATACTGGGGTTCATATCAAAAAAATTAATTTTAAACAATTTTAAGCTGTGTATTTTTCAATACTATGGGGTAAATAGAATTTCTTCCAATCTTTTTTAGTAGTCGTTCTAATGGTGTTTATAGCCCCGCAACTCTCACAATCAGATTTTCTATCCCATTGAAAATATCCACATTTATCACAAACATATGGATATGTTTTCTTAAATAATTTCCAATCTATTTTAATAATATAACACCTCCTATTATAGATTTTTCATGAATGATAAGATAATTTAATCTAAATAATTGATTTATTAAATTTTATAAGAAAATTGAGGTATTTAATTACAAAAATGAAAGGATTCCGTGATTTGATTTAACTTAATTAAGCTTGAACAATAAAGTATGTTTCACATTCATAATTCCCGTAGATAAATTTCTTATACATATTTCAGAATAAAAAATTAAAAAGAAAAAGACAAATAATAGATTGGGGGGATTAATACTCATAACCACAGCTTTTGCAAACGTATTTTTTTGCGTAAATCTTTACTCCGCCCATTTGGTGTAAAACTTGGCTTCTATCTTCGTGTGTAGCAAAAGAAGTTCCTCCACACTCTGGACAGACTCTCCTTCCTTCTATAGGGGGTTTTTCTTGCATTCTTTCCTCTTCTTTTTGTTTTTCAACAAGTTCAGAAGGTTTTGGTCGACTTATCTCGGAATCCATAGTAGCAGCTGGTGTTGATGCTGACGAAGCTGGACTTGGACTTGATGTAACAGGTCCTCCTTTTAAAAGGGAATCAAGTTTTCCATTTATTTCTTCAAGTAATTTCAAAACTTTTTGTTCAAATTCAGACAAAAAAAATTCTCCTCTAATTATTTTATTTTGAAGTTTTTTTTATTAATTAATCAAAATCTTGTTTTATATATTTTAGTAAATGAAAAGGAAATAGATACGCTATTTAAAAGAAGCGTATTAAAAAATTATAATAATTAATAATCTCTTCTAAATTTCTCAACAATTTCAAGATAATCAAGAATAGATTCTCTGATTTCCACAGCTGGAGCAATAAATTTTGATTTATTGATATATGAAACGGCATCACTCCAACTCCAATTAGGCTTCTTCTTTAACAACCAGGCAACAACAATTCCCCCACTTCGTGAAACACCCATAGAACAATGTACCAAAACTTTTCCATTATTCTCTAAATGCTTTTCAATAAAATCTAAAATTTCGTCTATGTATTCATGTGGGGGATATGTATCATCGGGAAATCCTTTATGCAGATAGTGAAAGCCTAAATGAGTGGGATTGTAAAGATTTTCTTCCATTAAATTTACAATGGCCGTTATTCCAATATCTTTAAACATTTTAAAATTTAATCTAGGCCAATAGGCTCCAATATATAAATTCTTATGAACCTCAAAAATTTGATCAAGTTCAGAAATTTGTAATTACCTGATATATATTACTAATAACTTCTAAATTTAGAAATGAAGAAAAGAATCTAAAAATAATGGTTTCCTAACTATATTTTCATAAAATTAAAAATATTTTCAGTATATTTGAATATTAATTCATAAAATTTCCAAAAAGGATTAAATTATGTTTGATAAATCGAATTGTTTTAATTGTAATGTTGAATGCCTAACGAAGTGCCAATGGATCGATATTGATAAAGAAACAGCAAGAATAGAAATGGAAAAAATGATAAATGGGCAAGATTCTTTTGTCTTAAAAGAATGTGTTACCTGTTTTGCCTGTGATGAGTATTGTCCGCATAACTCACACCCATTTGATCTAAAAACAGAATTGCAGGAAAAGTTCAATACATTTAATATTCCTGCTCAGATGTTAGAAGCTACAATACAGAGATATAAACCGCATGATGAATTAAGATTAAAAGATATAGACCCCAATAAACCAGTGCTAAATAAATGTGCTTTCCCACGAACAAACGCTAAGAATATGGAGGGTAAATTATTTGAAAACCTACAATACGTTAGTGGACTTTCCTATTTTTGCAATTTATTATATCACCATATTGCGAAAGATTCTGTAATCAGAGAAAGGGCTCCACTCATTCTAGAAAACATAAAAAAGCAAGGAATCAAGGAAATGATATGCTTCCATGATGAGTGTTACGGCCTTTACACTTCGTACTGTGAGCGAAACAATATAGAACTACCTGAAGGGTTCAAACCAATTCATCTCTTTGAATATCTTTATGAATATCTCAAGGAACATGAATCAGAAATAAATAAATTGAATATGAAAATAGCTTATCAACGAAGTTGCTCTAACAGGTTTATTCCCGAAATTGAAAAATTTGTTGATGATATCTGTGATCTTATTGGGGTGGAAAGAGTTAAAAGAATTTATGATAGAGAGAATGCTTTATGTTGTGCAGCACCATTTGCTACATTTGGTAAAACTGATTTAAGAGCACCAACTCAAGATAAAAATATTCAAGATATGATTGATCATGGTGCGAAAGCATGCATATTTGTTTGTCCAATGTGTCAAGAAACAATGGGATCTAAAGTACAGAGAAAGGGATTAAAATCATATTTATTAAGCGATTTAGTAAGATTGGCGCTCGGCGAGGAATTAGACTATTAAAATAGTATAGAAAGAGAATAATTAAAAATTAAAAAAATAAAATTATATTTTTATCTTATTTTATTCATAGATTTTTCCAGCCCTCCCTTTGGGAAGGTTCTCACCTAATGCTTCTCTTACCAGATTGCTTAGGAAATAAGGTTCTATTCCTTCAGCCTGAGCCTTGCTTCTTAAATAAAGACAACAGACTGGACAGAGAAACACCATTGCTTCTGCTCCAGAATTCTTAGCATCAGCAATGTTCATTTTCCAATATGTATCATTAGGAGAAATAACTGCTGTGCAACAAAGTGCTCCTTCACGATCGTAGTTCCTTTCTACTCGTTCAACACCCAATAATTCGAATAACTCATCAAGCATTTTATCTTTTTTCTTAAAGGCTTCCAAATTTATTCGAGAAGCACATGGTTGTTGGTATGCGACTTTAATGTTTAGCTTCTTTATTTTATCGAGATTATTTTTCACATAATCCCGAAGATACTCAATAATATGGATGTATTTAAAGGGAACATTTATTCCAAAATCTTTTGCGTAATGGTCTAGCATCATGAAGCAATCATCATGGAAACAAATTAGGTAGTTGTCATCAGGAACGATTTTAGCAAGAGTATCAATAAATTTCTGGGCATTATCTCTAACCATACTTGGTATGCCTGCATGGTATCCACCAATTTGACAGAAATAATCTCCTCCTTGAAGAATAGCTAATCCTTCGAATAATTGTCCTTCAATTGCTCCTGCAATCATATTAACGGTACAAAGATTCATTATAGGTTTATCAGGATCGCCTTTTTTTGCTGATGATGGCATAGCATTTGCACCTCTCATTTGAACGGCTGCGCGTTCACCTCCAATAAAGGTTCCTGTTTCTTCCATTCTCCTGCTAATGAGATCAAAAGGATCTGCTTCATGTGGGCAATATTGAGTGCAAGCACAACAGGTGATACATTCTGATGTAACTGGAGAAGGTTCACCTCTGATTAATTTTTCAAATTCTTCTTTTGCTTTTTGCTCTGAATAGTCCATATAATAACAATTTGTTAAACATGCTATCCCACATGTATCCCTATTACATTTTTCTTCTAAAAACATTTTTTTCCTCCTTTTTCTAATTTTTGTATTTTTAATTCTTTAATTAATTTCTATTTTTACAACAATTCATTTAAAAAATTCACTAAATCTAAGACTTGGATATCATAATTATGTTCTTTTATCGCATCTATGAAATTATGCTCACAAAATGGACAAGTAGTCATTAATATTTCTGCTCCTGTTTTCAATGCTTCTTCAATACGAATGCTTGCCATTTCCAAAGCCCATTCAGAAAATCCAGCTTTGACTCCGCCCCCAGCACCGCAACATGTTGCATCTCCCCTATTTTTTCGCATTTCTACTAGCTCTATCCCAGGAATTTTTTTAATAATTTCTCTGGGATCATCATAGAGTCCAGCATGACGACCGAGATGACATGGATCATGATATGTAACTATTCTTTTTTGATCTAAATTCTTTTTAAATTCAATTTTATTCTCATCCAAGAGCTTTTTGATATATTCTGAGATATGCAGAACTTCAAATGGTAATTTATCTTCTGAAAATTCATTGTAAAAAATTCTTGAGTAATCTTCCTTGATGGTACGATAACAACCCGCACATGATGTAACAACAGTTTTTATGTTCTTATTTTTAAACAATTCAATATTATGTTGAGCTTGGGAAAGTGCAATTTCCCTTTGCCCTGTTCTAAGTAATGGCGATCCGCAGCACCATTCGTCCTGAAAAATGGCGAATTTGACACCTATTTTCTTGAGAACTTCATAGGTATTTCTAGCTAATTCTTTTTCACGATAGGAGGATGTACACCCTACAAAATATCCTATGTCTGGATCTTCAGGATTTTCAAAATCATCAGGGAGCCAAGATAACCTATCTTCATGTTTTTCAAGATAAGGATTATGTTCTTTAGCAGTATGATTTCCAAAATTAATAGCTTTTTCTGAGCAAAATCCATTTTTAAATGCTTCAGCTCGAGCTAATTCAATTATATCTACCGCGAATCCTTGCCCTAATTTTCGGGACAAGAGTTTACAGTTCTCTCCACAGTTTCCACATGTTGTGCAAGCGTATAAAATTTTACTCATATAGTCACTCCATTCGAGTTCATTATTTATCAATGCATAGATTAGCCACATACGTCCACCCGTACTAAAAGACTCAAATTTGAATTTCTTATAACTTGGGCAGTTAATATCTATAGAATCACCAGTAAACTTGCAATAACCACATCTAAAACACCTATGTATTATCTTTTTATAATATTCTAAACCTAAATCTTCTCGTCTTTTTTGATCTGATATCATTTTTTACACCTCCCAATTTCCAGGATTCATTATTCCGTTTGGATCTAACAGATTTCGAACTCGTTTAAATAATTCCTTATAGTGTGGATCTGCTCTTTCCATAGTATGCTTTTGACCAACTAATTCTGTTTTCCATGGAATTCCACCTATTTCTAAAACCATTTTATTTGTTTCTTCTAATCCTTCTCTAGCATTTTTTCTGTCATCTGGATCTGCCCGATTAAAGGGGAATGTTACGGAAAACATAACTGCATGACCACTTCCTATTATTCTGCATAATAACGATGGTATTAAACCATATTTCTTTGAAATTATTACTCCTTTTTCGATTGCTTCAGGAATTTTTTCTAATGGAATAAAGGACCCTACGTATTCGAAACCACCTCCCTTTCTCCAGTCTGCTGCAAACGCAGCTGTATATTGCGGATGATCCATTAAATATGTCCTTGTTTGACCCATTATTGGAGTTACTTGAATGTTCTTTTCTTTAAGTATCTTTTCTATTGTAGATCTTTTTAAATCCATCTCTTCTTTTGAATTTCCTGTTATATATATCATAAGTGAACAAAAATTTTTCATATTACTAGGAGTATGGGAATGTCCAATCATAAGATCTTCTGCGAATTCCGTATAAGTTATTTTAGACATTAGATCTGGAAGCCCATCAAAATCTTGAGTTAATCCAAAAATGATATCTCTTTCTTTTGGTTTTGGAAATAATTTTATGGATACTTTTGTAATAATACCCATAGTACCGAAGCTGCTTGTGAATAAACCAATTAAATCTGGAATTGGCGCTTTTGAAAACCAATATTTCGAAATTGCACACGAACCCAGTTTGGTTATTACTCCCGTAGGTAACACCACTTCTAATCCATTAATCATGTGTGCATGATGTCCATATTTCTGAGAAAGAGAACCTGATCCATGAATTAATACATTCCCTGCAACTGTTGCTGATGTGGGTGCGTCAGGAACCGGAGCTTGTAAATCGGGATGATTATCCTTCAAATATGATACTAGTGATCCTGTGGTTACACCAGCCTCTAAAACGGCATATCGTCCCAGAGTATTAATTTCTAGAATTTTATCCATTCTTTTCATATCCATAACAATTCCTTTATGAACTGGAAGGATTAATCCACTTAAAGTAAGTCCTCCTCCCATAGGAATTACAGGAATTTTTTCATTATTTGCTAGTTTCACAATCTCCTGTACTTCCTCAACAGTTTTAGGCATCACTACGAAATCAACAGGACGAGGTTCAGAAGCCCCAGGATCTTGTGAATATATGTAAAGATCTTCTGGTTTATTTGAAGCAAAACCTTTTCCGACAATATCTTCTAAGTCTGTTAAAATACTTGCTTTACTCATTTAAATCATTCTGTAATTTTGGTTCAATATTGAATATATATTCAACTATTTCTAAATATATTTAAAATTAATTATTTATTGATGGATTAGAGCTTTGACACACAAGCATTTATATTAATAAAAAAGCGATTTTGTTTATACTTTTATCAAGTCCCTACTAGCGATTATATTCGCGTCCAGTCCTAACACTTTTTTAATTACAATATCTCCCATTTTAATAGGAGCTTTAACTTTTATTTTTGCGATTTCTTTTAGAGTTTCTCGAAGTTTCTCCTTAGGGATAGGTAAATCAGATCTTACGGGTATTAAAGGAAGGAATCCATTTTCTACTCTAATTGTTGTTGTAAGTATTCTTTTTGGAGCAATAAATTCTTCTTTTGCATATTCTTCACCTCTTTTACAGGAATGCCCTTCAATAACTAATTCTCCATTCACGTTTTCAACATGAACAAGACAGCCAGTAGGACAAACAATGCATCGGATTTCTTTTGATCCTTCCGGAATATTTGATTCTGACATATTTTAACCTCCTAGATTAATCTTCCTCAATTAGTACTTCTGGACGAGGAACAACCTCTACTAGAATATTCTTACAATTGGGATTGAGTTTACATTCATTTAAATTTAATTTTAATTCTATCATTTCACTTGGAATCACATATCTTCTTTTTCTTTTATATATGATTCTATTTTTGTCATCCTTAAATTGAATTAGAAGCCTTCTATCAGGACTTTTGACTCTAAACGTAAATATAATATCTTTAGATAAATCAGACATATTAATAAAATCTGGTTTTATATAATTCACGTTTTCACCAGCAATACATTTTATTTTTTCTTTCTTCTCGATTTTTTTTCCATATTTGTTTTTGATATAATCAACAGCATTCAATCCTGCTCTTTTCGCTTCTGCAGTTACTAAATCTACTAAATCATGTACCTGCAATACATTACCACACGCAAATATGCCCTCTATTGTAGTTTCTAAGTTATTATCTACGACAGGACCGCCCATTTCTGAAATTTCTGCTCCAGCTTCTCTTGTTAATTCATTTTCAGGTATTAAACCAACTGATAATAGTAGAGTATCACATTCGATAAATTTTTCTGATCCTATAACTCTATCAAAATTCCTATCTACTTTAGATATGGTAACTCCTTGAACTCTATCTTTACCGTGAATTTTAGTAACTGTATAACTTGTAATAAGTGGAATTCCATAATCTTCTAAGCATTGTACCTCATTTCTTATTAATCCACTTACATAAGGTTGAATCTCAACTACAGCCTTAACTTGGCATCCCTCCCATGTTAAACGTCGTGCCATAATCATACCAATATCTCCACTTCCTAAAATTACAAAAGTTCTACCTGGCAAGTAACCTTCAATATTCACAAACCTTTGGGCTTGTCCTGCTGTATATATTCCAGCAGGTCGAAAGCCAGGTATATTAATTGCTCCCCTAGTTCTTTCACGACATCCCATAGCAAGAATAATTGCTTTAGTTTTTATTTCGATAAGTCCTTCTTTATTGTTTACTGCGTAAATTACTTTCTCCGGGGTAATTTCAATTACCATAGTATCTAATTTATATGGGATTTCTAATTGTTTTACTTGATTGATAAATCGTTGAATATACTCAGGTCCAGTTAATTCTTCTTTAAACTCATGGAGACCAAATCCATTATGAATACACTGGAGAGTGATTCCTCCTAATTCTCTATCTCTCTCTAATATTAATACATTTAAATCAGCTTTTTTAACCATTATAGCAGCAGCTAAACCCGCAGAACCTGCACCGATAATAGCCACATCTACATTATATGTATTCATTCTTCATTGCTCCCTCCTGGTATCTCATTCAATGCAATATCTTTTGTTCTACCCATTAAAATGTTTGTATCTTCGCCTCTTTTAGTAATTTCTTCAAATGGTTTATTTAATTCTCTTGAAAGTATTTCAATAACCCGTGGACGGCAGAAACCTCCTTGACATCTTCCCATACCCGGTCTACAACGAAACTTAACTCCATCAATGGTATTTGCTCCAACTGGGGCTTTAATAGCGTTAATAATCTCCTTTTCAGGTATGGTTTCGCAACGGCAAATAATTCTTCCCCATCTTGGATCTTCTTGAATTTTTTTATCAAGCTCTTCCTTTGTGAAATCTTTGAATCTTTCAGGTTTAGGACGGATTGGGTTGTAATTGTCTTTAATATTTAATTGTACTCCTAATAATTCAAGAAATTCAACAACTTTCTCAGCTATAGCGAATGTTGCTGTTAAACCTGGAGAAAGAATACCTGCAACATTTATAAAACCGTAAACATCAGTGTTGTCTATTATGAAGTCATATGAATCCGGTACAGCTCTTAAACCAGCAAAATTTCTAATTGAACTTCTTAATGGGAGACTTGGGACTAACAATCTCCCCCCATCTAAAATTTCTTTTAAACCTGCTGTAGTAGTTGAAATGTCTTCAGGATCATTAATATTTTGGGCATTTGGTCCAGCAAAAGTATTACCATGTAATGTGGGGCATACTAAAATTCCTTTAGAGATTTTAGTAGCCATAGGGAAGAGAATCTTATTTAATTGAATAGCATTTCTATCAAATAAAACATATTCTCCCTTTCTTGGCATAATACTGAAATAATCTAAACCTAACATTCTAGAAATCCTTGCTGCATAAAGACCTGCGGCATTTATTAAATTTTTAGTTTGAAATTCTCCTTTATGTGTCCTTACAGTAAACTTATAATCTTGATGCTTGATTTTTACAACTTCATGATTTCTAAAAAATTTTACTCCATTCATAGCAGCATTTTCTGCTAATGCAAAGGTTAGTTCATATGGACTAGCAAGACCGGCAGAAGGTGCATGTAAAACGCCCACAACTTTATCCGTGAGGAGGGGTTCCATTTCCTTTATCCTTTTTTTATCCAAAATCAATTCAAGATCAGGAATACCATCTTCAATGCCTTTTTTTCTTTCTTCTTCTAATTCTTTTATCTGATCATCTTCTTGAGCAACTACAAAAGAACCAATCCTTTCAAATGGAAAATTCAATTCCTTTGCAGCTTGAGTATACATTTTATTACCTTTGATACATAAATATCGTTTAGTATACTCTCTTGCAGCAGCATAACCTGCATGAATCACTCCTGAATTTGCTTTAGTTGTACCTGAAGCGATTTCAGCTTCTTTTTCTAATACACATATATTTAGGTCATACTTTGAAAGCGTACGAGCTATAGAGCATCCTGTGACTCCACTACCTATAATTATGACGTCATATATCAAATATCTGAGACCTATTCTACTAAAAATTTTTCTTAAATAACTCTTATAAGTTACAAATTCTAATCTTGAAAAATTTAAATATGTTATAAATTTATCATTGAAGGAAAATGCAGTATTTTTTTTTGGATAATAAGATTAACTTACTCACTAACGAAGGTAAATAGAGAGAATCCAAACTAGATTAAAAATAATGGCTGAGATAATCAAAAATTTAGTTACTGGATTAAAAATCGAATTTTTTAATGATCTCGTTAGTTTCAATTCATGCTCACTTGAAAGTATCTTTTCAACTTGGTGATAATTTGGATTCATTTCCTTTTTCAAATGAATTGAGCCTAAAAATCCTGGATTTGATAATTTTTTAATGAGATAGTCAATATTATTTGAGGGGATAAAGCTATTCCTGGTGATTGAATTAATATCTCTAGAATTAAGATTACTTAGTCGATCTGAGAATGTTTTATTTTTATTTGTAATGTTTTCGTTTTCTTTTTCATCCATGCGTTTTTCATTAATACCATATCTAAATTATCTTAAAATTTTTATGGTTATGAAATTGAAATTCAAAATATCCAAATAATAGGTAAAAAAGTAGGTGAAGTTCTACTAAAGACTATTTCACCTTATCTTCTAATGAATTTATTATAACTTTTTCAAATGTATCAAAGATTTCAATATTAGAATCCCATTTTTTTAACTGTTCTTCAGGATATAACTCAAAGAACTTATCGGAAATATTTCTTAATTCAGCAAATATTTTTTTTGTTTTTATTTTATTAGAGGAACTTGCAACAAAGAGAAATTTATTTCTTTTAACAATTGAAAACCGAATTTGGCTTAATTCAAAATTCGACATCCCTTCCTCAGTTACTTTTTCCGCAAAAGTATTTAAGGCACTCATAAGTGCTCCAAACAATTGTGGATTAACTCGCGGATCAATTACTCGACTATAAACAGTTGTACCACTATCAGTTAAAATCCATACATCTCTTAATACTTTTGCCATAATTACTACCTTGAAAAAGAACTGTCTTTTACCATAACTTTTATTTATTCTTTATTAAAATAACTATTAATTAATTTTAAATTTACTTTTTGAAATGAAAAAATATATCTTAATTTATTTAAGAAAATATAATAAGGCATTAAGTTAAGTTTTTAGTAATTGAAATGAGTTATAATAAAATCTCTGATTCTTTACTTGATAAATTTGGAAAAATAGTTGGTGAAAATTTCTATTTTACTCAGTATGAAATCAGATGGGCTTATGCTTTTGGGGGATCAATTTTTAATAAGGAATGGATTCCGGATCTTATCTTATTGCCACAAAATTCAACTCAAGTTTCTGAAATTCTAAAATTAGCTAATATGAACAAGATTGCTGTTACACCTCGGGGTAGTGGAACAAGTTTATCATCAGGTTCATTAACTCCTTTCGGTGGTATAGTATTAGATTTAAGTCAGATAAATAGAATACTTAACATTGATATAGTAAATAATTTAGTAGAAGTTGAACCCGGAGTAATATGCGATGAGTTGAATGAAATTTTGAAGCCCAAAGATTATTTTTTTCCTCCAGATCCAGGTTCAAGTTCAGTTTGTACCATAGGAGGTATGGTTGCTAGTAATGCTGGGGGAATTCAAGCATTTAAATATGGGGTAACAAAAAACTATGTTTTGTATTTGGAGGTTGTTTTACCCAATGGAAAAATTGTAAAAATAGGATCAAAAGTACTTAAATCTGTTTCTTCTTATAATCTGAAAGATCTTTTTATTGGCTCTGAAGGTACATTAGGAGTCATAACAAAAATAGGCCTTCGAATTCGACCTTTACCTAAAGCAAGAAAACTTGGGCTATTCATCTTTGAAAATATAGATGATTTAAGAGACGCTGCTATTGAAATAAGAAAACAGGGAATTGTACCTAATCTGTTAGAATTCATGGATAACCTTTTATTAAGAGCTGTAACTGATTTTCTGCAAGGAGAATTTCTTGATTTCCCAAAAGGATATGTATTATTAGCTGAAATTGATGGGGATTCTGACAGGGAAGTTGAAGAGAAATTTTCAATTATGCTAGATTTAATTATACAAAAAAAGCCTATTTTCTATAAGATTGCAAAAACGGTAGAGGAAAGAGAGAGATTAATACTTGCAAGGAAATCAAATCTTCCAGCACTTTCAAGAATAAGGCCAAACACATGTGTTGAAGATTGCACTATACAGATTTCGGATTTTTCAGAAGTTATAAGGAAAATTGAAGATATCCCTAAGGTAATCGAAGCTAAAAATCTTTTAGTTGCCACTATATGTCATATGGAAGGAAATTTACACCCCACTTTTTTATTCAACGAGAATGATGAAGAAGATATAAGGGATTTTGAGAAAGCTGTTGATTACTTATACAAGGAAATAATAATTCCAGTTGGAGGAACGCTGACTGGTGAACATGGAATTGGTAAGATAAAAACCCCATATCTTGAATTTGAACATGGTTCTGATGTTGTTGATCTAATGTCTGAAATTAAGATGCTTTTTGATCCAAATAGAATCTTAAATCCTGGTATTGGTAAAGGTGATAAACGCTTATTGAAAAAATTGAGTCAAAAACGAAGTCTTAAAAATAAACCCAATGAATTATTAAATTTAGAATGCATGAGATGTGGATTTTGTGTAACTAAATGTCCATCGAGGATTCATTATCTAATCGAGCCATACAGCCCGAGAGGTAGACTTAGTATTTTAAATGGTTTAGTTTATGGGGAATTAGAGTTAAACGATTTCATAATAGAAATTCTCCAAACTTGTACTTTATGTGCTCTTTGTAATACTGTATGCCCTGCAGGTGTTAAAACATCTGAGATTTTTGAGAAAGCCCGAGAAATTGTACATAGAAGTGAGGGAAAAAAATGAGAATCGATTATGGTGAAAATGGGTTAGATTTATCTCTTAATCCACAATGGAATGTAACAGTGTTAAGACCAAAGGAACAAAAAGGATTAGTAGATCCGATTGAAAAAATTAGGGAAGCCATAAAAAATCCTCTCAAATGCAAACCACTCTATAAAATAATAAAATCTAAAAAAGTTCTCAATAGAATTTGTATTGTTGTATCAGACTCAACTAGACCTGTACCTTCTCCTATTATTCTGGAAGCATTAATTAAAGATTTAAACGAATATGGGATTCAAGACAATCAAATCTCGATTTTAATAGCAACTGGTCTACATAGACCTTCTAGAAAAGATGAATTAGTAAGAATTGTAGGAAATAACCTAAAAAACCGATTAAAGATTATTAATCATGTAGCTACAGATAAAAATTCCCTTAAATATTTAGGGGAAACGCAAGATAAGATCCCAATTTATATGAATAAACACTATTGTGAAAGTGATTTAAAAATAATAACTGGTTATGTCGAACCTCACTTCTTTTTTGGTTTTAGTGGGGGAATGAAAGCTATTGTTCCTGGGATTGCAGGTATAGAAACTATTAAAGCAAATCATTCGGCAAAAAATATAGCTTCCCCTTATTCACGCTTTGGTATTTATAAAAACAATTTATTGCATAGAAATGCAATAGAGATTTCTAGAGTAGTGGGAGCAGATTTTATAATTAACGTTTGCATAAATGAAAACCATGAAATCGTAAAAGTGGCAGCAGGAAATATTGAGGAAGTTCATAAAGTCTTGGTTGATTACCAATTAAAACATATTTTCGAAGAAATCAAGGAACCATATGATATAGTCGTATGTGGAAATGGTGGATATCCATTGGACTTGAACTTATATCAAGCCGTTAAAAGTATGGCAATAGGCGAATTAGCAGTAAAAAAAGATGGAACCATTATTTCCGTAAATGAATGTGTGGAAGGTATTGGAAAAGGTCAAGAAAATTTTAGAGAGTTAATTTTCTCAGGATTCGAACCAGAAAAACTCTATGATAAGATTCTCAACGGAGAAATTGTGACACCTGATCAATGGGAAATCCAAATACTATGCCGAGTTCTCATGAAAGCAGATGTAATATTAGTTTCTAATCTAAATGAAAATGAAATAGGAAATATTGGCTTAAAATACGCAAAAACTGTGGAGGAAGGAATAGAGATGGAGTTAGAAAAAACCAGTCTAGATGCTAAGATTTTAATTCTTCCTCATGGACCCCAGATTCTTCCGTATATTAAGGGTTCAAGGCATTAAGATAACTCAAAAATTTGAGATTTAGATCCATAATTACCATATAAAAATTTTTCTTTTATGTTAATTTTTTATATATAGATTATTATTAATTATTTAAGCTTCAAGCCTTGATTCGGACACGAATCATAAATATAAGAATATATTAATTAGTCAAATATCCTAAACGTACAATAGTTGTATTTAGGTTAGATATTTAGCTAATATGCTAAAGAAATGAAAGATATAAAAAATCCTGTAAAACAAAGGAAATTATTGGTTACCAGTTATATAACTATTACATTAAATTTATTTTGCTTTGTATTAGGATTTTTATACATTTCAAATCCTAGATATTCAATATTATGGGATATTTATGGCGTAATCTTAGCCGTAGGCATTTTTGAAAATTTGCTTTATATCTATTTCAATCTCCACAAACGGAATATTTTAAGAGCTAAAACTCAGTTAATCAGCTACGGATTTTTACTTCTCATTATAATCGCTGTATCATGTATGATGTCAGGAAATTTATTGATATCATCAATATATTCAAATGAATTAAGTGATACAATTGGAGCTTATCTGTTAACTTATTTTAGTTATTTCGGAATTTTATTATATGGTCTCTCTTTTGCTATATATAATATCATAGCACTAATACGTTTTGATTTTTCGCATTCTAGACAAATTCTTTTTGCAATAAATACAAGGAAATTCACTAGAGCAAAAAGAATCTCAAGAAAGATCCTCATAATATTCTCAAAGATTACCTTTATTATAGGAATATGCTTTGCTTTTGTAATTATTTTTGGTTCATTTGAAATAGTTACAACCTCAATTGCGATTATTTCGGGACAATTTGGAGTCTTCTTTTCCATAATTTTCCTAGCGAATACGATTTTATTATTAAAATTAAAGAGACGAAAAAGAACAACTAAAAAATATTATAGAACTGCAATACTAGGTCTTTTTGTTTCTGGTTGTTTATTAATGCCATTGGTTGTTACTAATTTAACTGTACTGAATGCGAAAAGATCTTTCGCGAATGCATTTGGTGATGATTGGGAAGATAGAATTCCTTCCTCAACGAATCAATATTTTTTAAGAACTCCATTTTCACTTACAGGTTACTTTTTAGGAACTCCACCAAAAGATTGTATAATTGAAAAAAATACTTTATTCTATGATGAAAATGGAATAAAACTCTATTTTGATGCTTACATGCCATCAAATGGAGGAGACGGACTTCCCGGAGAAAATTCTGTCATAATTAGAATTCATGGGGGTAGCTGGGTTTCTGGTGATAAAGGAATGATGAATATGATGCAGATGAATAAATACTTCGCTGCGCAAGGGTACATTGTATTTGATATTCAATATGGTCTTGATACTAATCCATTGTTTGAATTAGATCCCCTGACCCCTGATTATAACAAGGGGGATTTTAATATCGATGATATGATGTACCATATTGGAGCATTCACCAACTATCTTTCTATTCATGCCGATGAATATGGTGCTAATTTAGATTCTGTATTTGTGAGTGGAGGTTCTGCTGGAGGCCATCTTGCAAGTGCAGTCGCATTATCAATATCAAGTGGAAATTATACAGATATTTTTAGTGATAGTTTGACGATTAGAGGTTTGGTTCCATTCTATCCCGCAAATGGTCAAATGGTATTTTTTGGGATTAGTGGGAGTACTGAATTTACAAACCCAGAAAATTTAATTGACGAAAATAGCCCTCCTTGCTTGATATTTCAAGGGACTCATGATATCTTAAATTATTTTAGTATATCCGAAAATATAAGAGATACATACTTGGCTAAAGGAAATCGTGAATGCGCAATTTTGTGGATGCCAATGGGAGGTCATCTTTCAGATCTTTACTTCTCTGGCTATTATAACCAAATTTTTCTATATTTTATGGAACGATTTTTGTATCTATATCATTAAAATTGTAAAAATCTATACTTCTTAACCGAATATCCAAGTCATATCGAAATCGAAAAACCTAGTCTCTAATCCCTCTTCGCAAAATAAAACGAGATAATTGATAATTTTCTGTCTTAGGGGGCACATAGGTTAAATTACGCAGAACCTTTCTAATAGCACTCTTGAAGAGTATATCACCATCATATCTAAAATATTCTCTAAAACTTTCCTCTCGTATTAAGAACTCATTTCTTAAGCTATTTATCATTCAAATTTAATTAGAGCATCTTTTTATACTCTATTTTCTATATTAATATTAGAGATTGAATTTATTCTGAGTGAGGAGTTATAGATAATGAAATTAATAGAAAAGGAAAATGAAAAAAAAAGAAAAAAAGAAATCGATATCGTGAAGGCAGAGGAAGGCTTAAGAAAAGCGAAAATGAAGATGTTGAACGGAGCAATATTAATAGATCGAAGGACATACTATCCTGGATGATAATACAAAAAATGATTAAGTTTTCTTAATGATTTCCTTGTCTAATCCTCATATAGATTAAATTTTTAAAATAATAAAAAGAAAAAAAAATATTATTATTGAAGTGAATATTAAATAAGAATTTTTGATATTGTATACCATTGATTTCTTGTAATGATTTTCAACCTGCTTGACCGAATCAAAATGTTACTCCCAAATATAGATTATAAATTATAAATCCCATAAAAATCCCCCTCTATCTTACGTGATTCAACAGATAACATTTCTGTATAGTAACATTTTTATATACATGACTAACTTATATAGCAATATTAAAATATTAAAAGTAGATCAAGCTTATGTTTTATAATTGTAAGAATTTTATACATAAATGATCTCAAATATATTGAAACAACTAGAAAATTGTAGCAAAAAGATCACCCACTGATCACGCTAACAGTTGAAATAAATTTTACAGATGTGAACCAAAATGAGTTATAAAGACCGACTACGTTCAACAAAAGTCAATTCAGAAGAACCCAGCTGTAGTGCTGATGCTCAATGTTGCGATAATCCTTGTATCGAACCACAAGATGGGGATGCAGTTTGTACAAATTGCGGTATGATTCTTGGACGCAATCTTGTTGGTAATGAAAGGAGAGCATATACCGTAGAAGAGGTCAACAAACGAAGACGAACTGAACCTCGATGGAGGGAATTTGGACCAAGAACTATGCTGCCCAATTCTAAGATTGACTCAAAGGGAAGACTAATCAATGCACGAGGTAAAACACTATTCTCAAGATTATCAAAGATCCAGAATTCGTTAATTTCTAGCATTGAAAGAAACTTTTGGGAAGCTAAGCCCAAACTTAAAATGCTTACTTCAAAAATGAATATCCCTGAGTACATAAAGGAAACAGCCTGGAAGATATATAGTGTAGTGGCTAAGAAAAAGCTTACGATGGGGAGAAGCATCGACGGCTTTATTGCAGCCTCCCTATACGCCGCAATCCGTGTACACGAGTTCCCCCGATTACTTGAAGAGGTATGTGAAGCCTCCATGACTCCAAGAAGAACAGTACACCGCTCGTTAGGTATGGTTGTAAAAGAGGTTTTACCAGAACTCTCACTTAAATACAAACCTATAACTGCGGAGCAACTAGTCTTTCGGTTCGGAAATGACCTCGGTTTACCCATGGAAACCCAGAAAAAAGCGATCAACATGCTTGTGGAAGCTTCAAAGAACGGATTACTTCGAACTGGGAAAGATCCAAAAGGATTAGCCGCAAGTGTCATTTACATGGCAGCAAAAGCTGGAAATCATCGGAAGACTCAGGCAGAAGTCAGTGAAGTGGCAAAGGTTACGGAAGTGACACTTAGAAGTCGTTCCAAACAAATAAAAAGCAAGCTTCAGTGATTTGGACAATATCCTTGTAGATATGGTTAAGTTGAGCAATTAGAACAAATTTTTTTTTTTTCTTTTTTTTTTATTTTCATTACATTCTGAATAATATATGTATCCTAAAACACATAAAACTAAAAGATTTTTTATAAATAAACTAATTTTATATTT
>Ga0209427_10003504_pt1 | contig 18385 bp, 14 predicted proteins | sample DeeMarSWOR136_30_FD_187465 | JGI IMG/M metagenome (GOLD analysis project Ga0209427, IMG submission 187465) | Marine sediment microbial communities from White Oak River estuary, North Carolina - WOR-1-36_30 (SPAdes) (version 2) | ecosystem: Environmental > Aquatic > Marine > Intertidal zone >...
CTTGGGAGAACGTTTGACTGGCAGTCAAAAGGTAGGGGGTTCGAATCCCCCCGGCTCCACCAAAGGTATCAATAGGTAGAACCGTTATCTTCTCCTTTGATTTTCCATCTGGCGGCAAAGGTAACTTATAATGAACCGTAACCTCTTCCTGGCCAACAACTATTTTCTTTACGAATGACCGCAAAAAGGCCTTTCTCTCAGTGAAATCAGAGTCCCGCAACCTTGCTTTCAGCTAAGAACGTAACTAATGATGGGCTGTGTTTAGTTAAAATCTGCCTCACATATTCATGACTTACGCCAAACATCTGCCCCAGACGCCTGAGGCTCTTACCCTTGTTTCTCTCGTGGATGAGTAGTTTTACAGTAGATGGTGAGACTCTATTCATACTAACTTGTTCCAAAGTCTTTTTCATATGAATATGTGCCTTATGAATCTTTTAAGCGGGATGCCTTAATATAATATGCCCTTGTCTTACCTGGCTTGAGATTCCTGCTTCAACTCTTCGACTATTTTCTTAACCCTCTTCCTATGTCCCTCTCTGCCTAAAGTGTAGGAGCTCAGCTTTACCATAACTCAGGGATAGCGTACTCTAAACCGAGGTGTCTCAGGGTATGGGGTAGAGGTTTTCCTGTCTGCTTATCCCAACCCATTAGTTCATAATATTTGCTGCGCAGTTCGCCCCAGTGTTTCATGATGTTCTTGCCTTGTGATGGTCCATCCACTGGTGTTGAACCATATCTAGGTGAGGGTGCATCCATCTCAGCAATATGCCCATGCCTGATGTTAAATGCCCGCAGCAGGTTGACAATACGCCTGCCTACCTCCATTGCTTCTTGCGTGGAAAAGTCCCAGCCAGTAGCAGCACTTACTGCCTGAGCAAGCGCTTTGATGTCAGTATTGGTGACAAATCGACATACTCCCAAGCAGTCCTCAAACTGTACAGCACCCTTGCACTGGTCATTCCAGGCTAGAGTATCTTTTGGTGAATTATTAGTCTTCCTAGACGGACGGACTGAAAGCCCTAAATCTGCTGGTCGCAACATAATATGGCCTTCATCAGTGCCCATTTGAGAGAGACAAGTATCAAAGAGCATCGGCCACAAGGTACGGTGGTCGTGTACACGAGGAGTGTTGCCTTTCATTGTGTGAATGGCAAAGCTGGGAGCTTCACCTCCAATGTGCTGCGCTGCCCTCATTGCGCCTTCGGCTAGTATATTCCCAAATCCATGACGTCTGGCGATCTTATTTATCATCTGGTTTGCTGCCTCGTAATTTCCCCAAGTGAGTTCAACTTGATCGGTATCTTCAAGTGTTATCAGACCTTTCTCATAGCACTCTATTGCTAAACCGAGAGTCCACGCTGTCTCATTGGAATCTATACCCAGGCGGTCTGCCTCGTTGGCCAGAAAAATTGCCGCCGTTACATCAGTGACGCCAATAATCGGTCCGAAAGCAGCAAAGCTTTCGTATTCCGGCTCCTCACCCACGTAACTCTTGAATGGCCCTTCCGTAATGGTCATCTTATGGCAGTGGTGCATTCGGCAAGCCCAACAGGGGTTGGGTTTTGATTCAAAGTGACTGCGAATATAAGGCCCCCCGAACTTCTCCAGCTTTTCGGGGTCAATGTTATAGACATTAGTAGTATAGTTTTTCACTGGTACAGTACCGTCTCGTGCTGCTACAGAGTTTATTAGGAGATTGAGTGTCCCCCACGTGTATATACCGTCTAAGCTGGCTGGGTCATTTACTATATTTTCATGAAATTGATTGGCGATGGCGGAGAGCCCCTCTTTATCCTTCAAAGCAGGACGCACTTTCCCTCTGGCCACGGCAATAGCCTTTAGCTTCTTGGAACCCATCACCGCCCCTACTCCATTATGTGCCACGATGTGCCCTTTATCGACGCATATGCATGCGAACTTCACCAAGTTCTCACCAGCAGGACCAATACTGGCCACACTTACTCCTCGCTCACCCTGTCCAAGCTCGCTCTTAATGAGGTCACTTGTCTCCTTGTTGTCTTTGCCCACCAGGTGGGCAGCGTCTACCAGTTCAGCTTTGCCGTCGTGAATATGGAGATAGAACCACCTTTTTGCTTTGCCCTCTAAGATTATGCCATCATAACCGGAAAACCTAAGAAAGGCACCAAAGAATCCATTGGCCTGAGAAGCGACAGCTCCATTGGTGAGAGGGCCTTTAGTAACCACCGAGAAAGTACCCGAGCCTCCTATTCTCGTTCCACCAAGTGGGCCAGTAGCCATAATTATGCGATTACCCTGGTCAGACCACTCCACCCCAGCAGGAACCTCCTTAAAAAGATACTTGGCCCCTATACCGGTTCCACCAATATACTTCCTTGCCGTTTTCTCATCATACTTCTCGTCGGTAATTTGTTCGTTGGTAAGATCTACCCTTAGGAGCTTCCCCGCATAACCGTAAAGCTTATTCATAACGCCCCCCTTTCTATTTCTAGCCGCCACTGTACACAGGAACTATAATGACAACATCCCCATCTGTGACTTTAGTTTCTGTCACGTCTGGGAATTGCAGGAGGTTGTCATTGAGAACAACATCGACCTTGCCACTGATTTTTTCCTGTAGCAAGATTGAAAACCATTTTATGAAAGTCAGCTACAAGCGACGAGCTACAGGTGATGTTTTGTCCATTCGTGAGGGAAGTATGACTATAGCCCGGCCTAGCATGGTGTTTTCTCCCCTTTGATTAACTGCACTCGTTTCTATATCCACACAGTGTTCACCGTTCTCGTCCAAAAACTTCTTGGTGACTTTCCCTTTCAACCATACAACGTCCGAATGATAAACGAACTTTCTATATTCCGTATAGGAGTTCTTTAGCCAGCCCTCGTCACTCATCCAATTAGTCAACAGGTGAATCTGCCAGCAAAAACTCTGGAAGCCAGCATTATACGGCATGCGAACCCCCATTGCCTTGGAAGCCTTCTGGATGAAGTGGCCACTGAAAACTGGCTCAAGGGCATGTGTATCTGGGTCTCTATATCCAAAGGCGGGGTGCTTTTGGTAATAACGAAGGGCAACACCATGAGCACCTATGATAGGTATGGGTGTTCCCCCTCCGGAATGATAAGCTAAGGCATCTCCAAAGCCCAAAGGCCCTTTCACCACTGGTTTTAGCTCCTCTCCAATCTCAACATCCTCCCAGTAACGGGGATTCGAACCCCTTATTTCCTCTGAAAGGATTTCCTCCTCTATCTTCTTGATCTCATCTTCCGTCCAGGGATGGGGAAGCTTGATATCACCGTATTTGTTCTTTTTCCTGGCCACAGCTCTCGCTACTCTTACGATCGACCATTTGCCTTTAGCTACAACTTCCCCATGCTGATTAGAGTACTTGCTCTCAAACCACTCGATAATCATTTCTTTAGCGAATTTGCTTGGTTTAGGCCCCTCGAAACCAATATAAGTACACTCCGGGATGATTTTATCGTTAAGCCGGACAGGTTTGTAGAATTCAAAGTCAGTAGCATTGTGAAAGCCGCCTAAACCCCGCCAGCCAAATTGAACACCGGCAAAAACGCTGATAATCCATGAAGGCGGCGCAACGATAGTGGCATAGCGAGTTTTTTTAGCATATTCAGGGTCGTTCCATAACGGGTTGGCATCACCTACCCCAGCGGCAAATTTTAATATCGCTAACCTAGTGGCCTCTTCATTATGTATTGAATCTTCAATGCGAAGCTTTAGCCCGGTTTTAGTACGCATATACTTAATCATTTTTTCCGTGATGCGTGCCTCTGCCATCTCCACTTCATGTGTCATTACGTACCCCCTATTGCCTGACTTGTCGACATATATAAAATGCTCTCTTTTTCACTGGTTTACGTAGGGCCGATATCATCCCCGTAATGTCTACTAAGTTCACTAAGATAATCGGGGTCAACAGAGCATGACCCTTGCTTTTCTATGAGGTTGATGCGAGTCGGCTTTCCTCGGATAAAGGTGAAAGTACCTCCAATCGCTTTTTCTTCCTCAAGCTTCCCCAATTCCTCCTTGGACATTCCTAACAGATTGCAGAAGACCTCCTCATTGTCTTGGCTAAACCGAGGTGCCCGCCTAGGGATAAACTCTTCAACATTGCTGAACTTCGCTGGTATTTGCTTAGCGATTGGCCTCTTGCCTATACCTTTACCATGGTCAATCACCTCAAAAAAGCCACGCTGGCTGATGTGTGGGTCAAGGTGCAATTCTTTCATACTGAGGACAGCTCCTGATGGAACACTAGCATCTTGAAGAATCCTCATCAATTCGTAATGATTATAACGCTGAGTCCACTCTTCCACTTTCCTATCAAGCTCTTCTCGATTCTCACACCTGCTCAAGGCATTAGCGAACCTCTCATCTTTAGTCCATGCAGGATTGCCCATCATTCGGCAAAAGTTCCTCCATTGCTCATCGTTTTCTATGGCAATGTTTATCCACTCATCGCTTCCTTTGCAGCGATAGCACCCATGCGGAGCCGCCGAAGAATAATAGTTGCCAACTCGCATTGGCTCTCGGTTATTTAAGAAACAATCCATAGCGAGTTCGCCTATCTGGCAAATCACTGCCTCCCTGCCAGCAACGTCTATATATTGTCCCCTGCCAGTCCTCTGCCGATGGTATAATGCTATAAGTAAGGCAGCTGCTCCAGTTGCTCCCAAAACCCAATCTCCATAAGCATGTCCAGAAAGCAAGGGGGGGTCTTGGGGGAAACCCGTGAGATGCGCCAATCCGGACATCCCTTCCATTCCTGGCATATACATATAGAAGTCCCTTAGAGGACCATAATGCCCCAGCCCGCTCATCGAAACCATAATTATATCTGGTTTTATCCTTCTCAACTCTTCATAGCCCAGACCCCAGTTATCCATTACCCTGGGGGAGAAATTTTCCATGACGGCATCGCTTATTCCTACCAAACGTCTGAACAACTTCTTGCCCTCGTCGCTTCCAAGGTTGATAGTAATTCCCTTCTTGCCGGCATTTAGCGTATGATAAGTAAAGCCCCGGTTCCAAGGTTCTTCTCCCGGTTCATTTTCGGGATAGACGTTTGTCCTAGTCATTACGTCAGGGCGCACTGCCGATTCTATCTTGATGACCTCAGCCCCTAAATCGACTAGTATTCTTGAACTCATGGGGCCGGCGAAGACCATCGTCAAGTCCAGGATTCTTACTCCCTCCAATATCTTATATCCCATATCCTCTCCTTGTAATTTAAGTAAGACACAAGCTTCATACCAGCAAAACTTGGTATACAAGTTAAAGAATCGGTATTCTCCTCTCCATTCGTGATTGACCTAAATAATTCCCTTCTCCTGTAACTTGACCACATCCTCGCTAACATAGCCAAGTCTCTCATAGATTTCGTGATTGTTTTCACCTAACGTGGGTGCTTTTCCTGCTACAGGCGGAGTATCACTTAGTTTAGCTAACGCCCCTGGATATGTAACTTCCCCCATAACTGGATGACCAACCGTATTGAAGAAATCGCGCGCTTCAAGCTGTTCATCCTTTGTGAGTTCCTTGGGACTCAAGATCGGGGTGAAGCATAATCTCAGCTCTTGGGCCTTCTTGGTTATAGTCCACTTATCATGCTTCTTACACCAAGGAAGAAGCAAAGCATCAACTTTTTCAGGCTCCGCTATACGAGCACTTGGATTAGCCAAAATAGGGTCATCTTGCATCTCGGGCTTGTCTATTAGAAAGGCAATGTTGGAGGCTGCCCCAAGTCCTGGTGTGGGGTTAACCCAGCCGTCTTTACAACGGTAGTTGCACAGTCCAGGGTAGCCTTGGATTTGTAATGGGCTAGTTTTTCTGCTCAAGCCCAGATTCGAATACTCTCCAGTATACCCTGTCAAGGTACTGGCAACACATTCCATTGCGGATACATCAATCCATGTGCCTCTATTAGTATGGATTCGGTTGAAGAGAGCGGCCACAGTTGTGATTAAGCCTTCTAATCCCGTTATATGCTCTGCTTGAAAACCACCCTGAACAACCGGTCTAGCCATGGGCTCGTTAGCTGGTCGCGAGGTGTACATCGTTCCACCTAATCCAGACAACACAAGGTTCGATGCTTTATAGTTCCGGTATGGGCCTGTTTGTCCAAAAGCAGATATAGAGGTCATTATTAGTTGAGGATTCAACTCGCTGAGTATTTCATAGTCTAAGTCAAGTCCATTCGTCGTTCCAAGCTGAAAACTCTCAACCAAGACATCAGCCTTTTTCACAAGCTCTTTGAATATCTTCACCCCTGTTTCGCTTATGAGGTTCAGGGTGATGCTTTTCTTATTGGTATTTAAATAGAAAAATGGTCCGCTTTTTTCCAAATGAGGCTCGTCTTTTAAAAAGGGGCCCATATTTCGTAGGGGGTCTCCCCCGTTTGGGTCCTCAACCTTTATTACTTCCGCGCCAAAGTCCGCCAACAATTTAGTACAATATGAACCTGCGATTCCCCAAGTGCAGTCTAAGACTTGGACACCGGATAGTGCTTGCTCATTCACGTTTTTGTTCTCCCTGCAAAAAACTAACCACCTAGCTGGACATTTAGCCCGTGCCGCTCGAAGGTAGCTTCAATAGCATTTAGTTGCTCCTCGGTAGTCGGCTGAATATGTGGTTTATATTCTCTCCCGAGTTGTCCGTATTTTATCCTCCCTTTCCCTTCTATTCCCGTACTTTCTTTGGCAAATCTATTCATTCTATTACCTTTTGAATTAGTTTAAGGAGGCCAAATATATATCAGATCGACATGAAGGCCTAAGGTCGGCTAATGGATATTACTTCAATCAAATCCTCCTCCCCGCAGTGATTTTAACACTAGTCGAAAGTTGCACGCAACGAAATGTAACCGTTTCTAAAAAATATACTGTTGACATAGCCAATAGTCCACTGTAAATTAAGCTAGATAGATTATACTTTATTTGTTGATTCAAATTAATGATAGATGGTTGCCAGTGTAAAAATAAGCAATTTTAAAGGTTATCGAACTCCAAACGGAAGGTTATTGTTTGAGGGCCTTGCCCCGATAGATAGAAGGATGACCGAGATAAATGAATATTGCCTGGAGAGAACTTAAGGAGTAAGTAGCTATGTTAGCCCAGATTGTTCTTACCACTGCCGAATCAAAAAAACTAATCGCCAAAGCTGTTGCCAATATGGATATCGTTAGACATGCGGCGACTGAGGGCATGATCGTACTGCATCCTAGTAGTAGCACATACTTTATTGTCGAAGAGCTCACTGGCACTAAGCCTAGGACTAACTATTGGGTTTGTGGAGTAGTTGCCCCTAGAGGAACCTGCATCGAAATGGGGATAATAGTAGGAGATTACCTCCCACGGAGTGCTACCACCGATCCGGGGGAGTTCCGAACTTGGTGGGTAATTAGAAATAGGCAGCTTTCAATAGGGGAGAAGGTTTCAGAAATAATGAAACAGGTGAAGCCTATGGATGTTTTTATCAAGGGGGTAAATGCCTTAGATCCCGAGGGCAACGTGGGTATCCTGATAGGTGACCCTATTGGAGGAGGACCCCTAGGCCGCATACTATCTGCTTGGAGGAGAATGTCATTTCACCTGGTTTTCCCCGTCGGGCTGGAGAAATTGATACCTATCCCCATAAGCCAGGCGTCGAAAGAAGCAAAACAGACTAAATATGAATATGCAATGGGGTTAGATTCCGGGCTGCTCCCTTGTCCGAGAGGTGAGAGGGTAAACATAATAACCGAGATAGAGGCCATCCAAATGTTAAGCGGAGCTGTTGCCGTGCCTATGGCTGCCGGTGGATTGGGTGGGGCGGAGGGAGCTATAACCATGGTTATGAAAGGTAGTGAGGAACAGGTTAAAAGGGCAATTGATTACGTTGAGCAATCAAAGGGGGCCAAACTGCCACAATTGCGTCTATGCGACTGTAGAGAATGTCCAGGTGCGCATTGCAAGTTCCCTGTTTCAGATAAGCACTGGGTTTAGGAGTGCGTAAGCTTAAGTGACAAGATAACAAAGGATTTGCAGAGACTTTGCTGTGCTGGTGGTCTTCTTAGGCGTCCTAATTGCCTTCCCCCAATTGAGTACTTGGCTCCCCGCCATGATGAGAAGAGGATGGTGATTGATCGCATTCAAAATAGGGAGCCATCAGCCCTAGGAAAATTGACTTCGTCAGCTTGTCCTGTTTATACTTGGAGAAAGGGGTACATTGGTTGTAATCAACTTGCAGGATGTCATCGGGTGGTAGCTCAAGGTTGTGTCGGTGTGTAAGCTTGTCGACTTAAAAGGGGCAGAAAATGTCAATTGAACTCAACGACAAAAAGATCCAAAGTGCAGGTAGCTGGCAAGATTTCTTTGTGCCGACTCATTCTGAGCGCATTAAGAAAGCGAAAAAGCGTGCGCTCGCAACTCCAGAGATTTGTCTGGAGCGTGCTCGTGCTGAGATGAAAGCCTACGAGCAATATAAGAATGAACCTAGGCTTATTCAGCGGGCACGCGTCTTTGAGACTTATCTTAGAGAGAAGACCATCTTCATTCTAGAGGACGAGCTAATTGTGGGGAATATCTCCGGTAAGCCTCGCGGCTCTCAGATTTCTGGTGAAATCATGGCTGATTTTATAGATACAGAGCTTGATGACCCGGTGAAGGACTTTGAGGTCAGGCGTTATGATAAACACATAGTTCACCCCGAAGAGAGGAGAGAGCTTCGGGAGGTGCTTCTACCATACTTCAAAGGCAAGACTATTGGCGATTACCAGCTGGAGAGAGTTGACGCCGAAATCATAGAAAAGGCTTGCCCAACGGTTTCTTCCTGCCCGCATATTCCTAACCTCGGTGATGTATCAATGAACAGAGATGTTGGCCATCAGATGGCTAACTATGAGAAAGTACTTCGTAAAGGTCTCAAAGGCATTAGAGAAGAGGTCGAGTGGTACATGGCTCAGCTCGACCAGCCATATATGCATTATGGGCTGCAGGAGAAGCGGGACTTCTACAAGGCAGTCCTGATTACGCTTGATGCTGCTATGGCCTACGCCAGGCGGTATACTGACTTGGCACGGGAAATGGCGGTTAAGGAGACCAACCCCAAGCGCAAGCGCGAACTCAAGCGCATTGCGGAGGTTTGTGAGCAGGTGCCGACAAATCCTGCCCGAGACTGGTGGGAAGCACTGCAGTCGGTCTGGATGATACATGTCCTCGTCTGGTGTGAGCTTTCTGGCTGGGTACACTGCTTCGGTCGCTTCGACCAGTACATGTATCCCTTCTACAAGAAATCAGTAATTGATGAGAAGGCAATGAGCCGCGATGAGGCTCTAGAGCTCCTAGAATGCTTTTGGATAAAGACTGCAGAGTTCACCCAGTTGACTCGCTATGAGCACGCCGTTTTTACGACAGGGCAAGGTTTAAGCCAGGCTCTTGTGATCGGTGGCCAAACTCGCGATGGCAAAGACGCGTGTAATGATGTTACTATGCTCTGTCTAGAGACTGAGGAGCAAGTAGGCGTGGTCCAGCCTGAAACCGCGATGAGAATATGGGAAGGGACACCGGATAAGTACCTCAGGAAAGCCGTTGAGGTGATTCGTCTGGGTCGGGGTAAGCCGAAGTTTATTGGCGACCAGAAAGGGATCCAAATGGTGTCTAAGGCGTACCCTGACAGGAGTATTGAGGACTGGCGAGAATATGCCGTACTGGGATGTACAGAGACGGATCTGCCTCACATTACTATGGGCCATTTGTATGAGGGGATCAGTAGCACACCCAAGTTACTGGAATTAATGCTGAACAACGGAAAGTGTGCCCTTTGTGGAAAACAAATTGGACCATTAACTGGCAATCCCAGAACTTTTGAGTCTATAGAAGCGGTGCGGCAAGCGTTCCGGAAACAGGTATTCTACTGGATGGAGTATCTTGCCAAAGGCATAAAGGTGTTGAAGGAAGGTCAAGCTATCAGGCTGCCGGCTCCATTTTGCTCTTCTCTTGCAGAAGGTCCATTGCAGAAGGGGCTCGATATCACTCAGGGCGGCTCATGGTACACTAACTATGGTCTATTCCTTAGCGGTCTGGCTAATACCGCTGACTCTCTAGCAGTGATTGATAAGCTAATCTACCGTGACAAGAAGATTACCTGGGACCAGTTGCTTGAGGCCATTAAGGCTAACTGGAGGGGCTACGAGAGTTTGAGGCAGCTTTGCATTAATAGTGTGCCTAAGTATGGCAATGACGATGACTTTGCCGATGACTGGGCATCCTGGGTCATGGATACTTGGTATGATAGTGTGGATTGGATTAACACTCGGAAAGACCTGGTGCCGTACTGGGGCGGCACGTACCTTGGCGCAACAAATATTGCGGTCATCAATGTAATGTTCGGGGAGATGGCTGGTGGCTTGCCTAATGGACACATATATCCGAAACCTCACGCTGAGACTTTATCCCCGGTTCAGGGCATGGACAAGAATGGTCCTACAGCTGTCATCAAGTCGGTTAGCAAACTACCAACGCATCGGTTTGCCCTGGGTGGTGCCATCAACCTGAGGCTAAGCCCACAGCTAGTTGCCACTGACCGCGACTTGGACAACTTCGTAGCCTTTCTCAGGACTATCGAGGAACTGGGGATATATCATGTCCAGTTCAACGTAGTCTCATCAGACCTGCTGCACAAGGCGATGAAGGAGCCAGAAAACTATAAGGACTTAATGGTCCGAGTAGCTAGCTACTGTACCTACTTTGTCGACCTCTCTAAAGAGCAGCAGCTGGATATCATCAATCGTACCGAGCACCAGGGCTGGTAGAACCTCTTGTCACTTACTGGTATGGCATGTGAAGCAAGTTAGTATGAGGTCAGAAAGTGCTACCGCAAAACGGCTCGTTCTAAGCATTACCAGAATGACCATTCACAACGGACCGGGAATACGTACCCTCATTCTATTTAAAGGATGCCCATTACATTGCCTATGGTGCTCGACGCCAGAGTCTCAAAAAGCTGAACCTGAGATTGCTATTTACCCAAGTAAATGCATCCATTGTGACCAGTGTGTACCTGTCTGTGCTTTGCATGCTATTAACCTAACAAATGAGACGGTAAGCATTGACCGATCTCTATGCAACAACTGTGGCAAGTGTGCTCAAGTCTGCTACCCAGAAGCTATAAAGCTTCTGGGGCAACCTATGACTGTTGAAGAGTTGCTTACGGAGGCAAAAAAGGACACTGTTATATATAAACACTCCGGTGGCGGTGTCACCATCTCAGGAGGAGAGCCATTATTGGAACCTACCTTCACTGTGAAATTGCTCCGAGCCTTCAAAGAAGAGCACATTAGTGTCGGGGTTGATACTTGCGGTCATGTGCCATGGAAAAACATTGAACCAGTGTTGCCCTATATTGATTTCTTCCTATGGGATATAAAGCATATGAATCTAGAAAAACATAGAAAATTCACAGGTGTCTCTAACAAGTTGATTCTCAGTAACGCTCGCCGTGTTTCCGAGAGAAATTTCCCTCTCTATATAAGGGTGGCTGTGATTCCGGGTTACAACGATTCAGAAAAGAATATCAGAGCTACCTGTGAATTCGCCCGCAGTTTATCTTCAGTAGTGGAGGTAGGTCTTTTACCATTGCACCATCTAGGGAATACGAGATACGATAGCTTGAACCGTTCCTATCCTGTAGCTAATATTCCTCTCGTTCCAGATAGCGTCTTGCAGAGCATGAAACGGCTGGTAAAATCGTACGGATTGAAGTGCAGTATAGTCAGTTAGAAAGTATGGCCATACAATCTTACTTATCTAGCGCCTTATAGAAATCCTGCTTTTCATGGGCCGCCTTCTTCGCCCCCTTGTCCCTTCTCTCCTTGAAGAAATTAAACTCATCCGGCTCAAAACTTAGCTCCGTTCCCATAGTATGCTGTATGTAAGAATGGGTAAGCCCCTGGGTTACCCCCATAATGTCGTAGAGGAAATGCCGTGACGCCTTACCCAGAGCAATACCATCACGAGGGAATCGGGCCAATCCTTCGGCGAGTTCATTAACCTCGGCTTCCAGTTTATCGGCGGGGACAGCCCTGTTTACCAGTCCGATTTTACTGGCTTCTTTCCCATCAATCATTTTACCGGTAATACAAAGCTCCAGGGCCCGTGTCAACCCACACCGCAGCACCAAGATTGGTGAGATAGTGTTGCCGGCCAGACCAAGCCTCTCTTCAACATGACCGAGCTTACAGTCTTCAGAGGCTATGAGGAGATCGCAATTAAGGAACAGGTCTAATGAGGCACCGAGCAGGAAACCGTGCGCCTGGGCGATAGTCAATTTTTGGCAAAGCAATAATTCCTGAGACTGTTCCCAGAAGGTGCGCCGGTCAAAGTGCAGGCGCACCCTCAGACTGGGTCGGCGCCCTTTCTCCCCGGGCTTTGGTTCCTTCCAACCGTAAACGAAACCGACCTTGGTTAAGTCGGCCCCGGCGCTAAGGGCACGGCCGGCACCTTTAAAAATTACCACCTTGACATCGTCATCCTCGTTGACCTCTTTTATCGCCCGGCTTATATCGTCGCTGAGTTCCGGGCACATGGCGTTCAATGTTTTGGGGCGGTTCAAGGTGATGCGGGCGATATAATCACTCTTCTCGTAGATAATATTCTTGTATTTCGTTGGCATCCTCCACAGATATGGTATGGTTTCAAGAACAGACGTTTTTTCAGCAACCGGTTGTTTCAATATTGTAATCCATTTTAGGGGCTCCTACAAATTGCTTTTTTAGCTGTGCTATAATTGTGAACATGAGTGACATTAACAACTATAAGCTTGAGCCTGAAAGCAAGCTTTTGCCCCTCAAGGAAGCGGCCAAACGCTATGTGAAACCAGAAATGAAGCTGCACCTTGCCGGCGGCATAGGTGGACCTAGCGCCGCAATTTGTGAGATTATCAGGCAGTACCATGGCACTGCCTCCGGCTTTGTGCTGATTCAAAGCACTGTTACAGGTTATGATGCAATCTAGAATTTAAAGAATCAGGAGTGGGGCAAGAAATTGAATGGAGGTAATAAAATGAATGTGTCTAATAAATCTGAAATTATTAAGACCGATATTGTGGTTGTTGGTGGTGGTGGATCTGGTCTCTCTGCAGCTTTAGTCGCTGCGGAGAAAGGGGCTAAATGTTTAGTATTGGAAAAAAGAGGCAAGGTTGGCGGCAGTACAGTATTTGCTGAGGGTTTTTTCGCTGCAGAAAGTCCAGCTCAAAAACGAATGATGATTGACGCACGTAGGGATGAGCTTTTCCAAATAGCCATGGATTATTGCCACTGGACACTTAATCCGAGAATAATCCGTGCTTTTATTGACAAATCTGGAGAAACTGTTCGTTGGCTTGAAGAAAAAGGGGTGAGATTTAGGATCCCTCCAATGTATCCAAATCAAGTTCCCTTAGTATGGCATTGTCCTTATAAGGATGGCAAAAAGGGTGGTAAGTTTGTAGTTGAAACGCTTTTAAAAGAATGTCAGAAAATAGGTGTAAAGTTGTTATGCGGAACAGCAGTAAAAAAAATACTTGTTAGCAAGACTGGAGCAGTAACTGGAGTTGTGGCAACAGCGAATAAAGTTGAGATTATTATTAACGCTAGGTGCGTCATTATTGCCACCGGCGGTTATGCTGGTAATAAACGACTAATGAGAAAGTATTGTCCTGAGTATACAGAAAAAATATTCTGTCACGGATTGCCTCATATGGGAGATGGATTGAAGATGGTTATGCAGATAGGTGGTGCAACTGAAGGCCTCGGCATAATACAAACAGGTGGTCCATTTGTAGGAGCAAAAGCATACGAGGCAACAAACGTTAGTGGCATGGCTGGAGAGCCATTGACAATGTGGGTTAACAAAAGGGGTGAGCGCTTCACTAATGAAGCAATTACCTTTCAACCCTTTGAATGCGCAAATACAATCTTGCGGCAACCAGAGAAAATCATCTTTTCTCTTTTTGACGATGCAATAAAGCGCCATATTCTCGAGTATGGAATGGAGAAAGGCATGGGTTTAGGAGGAGGCTATCCGGTCCACATCAAAGACCTTGAAAAGGATCTACAGAAACAAGTAGATGAAGGCAGAGTAAAAATTGCAAACACGTGGGACGAAATTGCCCACTACATTGGTGCAAACCCAGAAATCCTCAGGGCAACCATCAACGAATATAATGACTGCTGTGATCGGGAATATGATAACATTTTTGTTAAAGATAGAAGGTATCTGCGAGCAATCCGAACCTCCCCATTTTACGCAATTGAATGTCACATTGGTATGTTAGGCACTATTGGTGGCATAAAGACAAACCATAATATGCAGGTTCTAAACCAACTAGGTAACGCTATTACAGGCTTGTATGCAGTTGGCGTTGATACCGGTGGTTGGGAGGATAAAACCTACAATGTCCGCCTCTCTGGTAGCACCTTTGGTTTTGCTCTAAATTCTGGCCGTATTGCTGGAGAAAATGCCGCAGAACAATTATTAACCAGCAAGTTATAACAAGCTGGAAAAACCATTTTATTGTCAACTACTGAATCAAGATTCTAAAGTATTTAAAGTACTAAATAATATGAGGATCATATTTTTAGGGAGTGGATGACTACTGAGTCGTCTTTAGCACTCCTCTAGGGTATGACGAATCTCCCCTCGACTATTGAATTTTCTATACATTTTGGGGCAGAGCCGAGTCATTGTCTGCTATTTCAAGTTTGCGTACCCATGATAACCCTTGAGGGAAGGCGGGTACAGAATAGCACACTGGTCTGCATGCACGCTAGTAAAGGGATAAGAGAGCGGACTATGTTTTAGGTTCATGGATATCAACATTTCTGCAACCCGCAGAGCTGTCAAAGTAGGATCCACGACAGGTACACCTAGATCCTCTTGTAATTTATCTGCTACCCCAATCATTAAAGTACACCCCAATACCAGTACGTCGGCCCCATCTTCCTCAATTGCTTTTCTCCCCTGCTTGAGTAAAGCCTTTAATTCACTGGTTAGACCTTCCTCTGTAAGTGCACTAATTCCGCCTTCTGAAGACCTGTTTGTAGTTCTTATAGATACAACTTTGCCAAGCAAACCTTGGGCTTGAAGTTCTCGCTGTATTCCTGCGTAGAACTGATGATGATATTTTTCATTAAGATTTAGGTTTTTATGTTGAATTCTAGCTCCTGTGGTTATTATCGATATTTTATCACCAAGCAAACAGGCTATGTGACAGGCCGCTTCACCAGGTCCAACGACCGGAATTTTCACCACTTCTCTGGCCTGTCTTACTGCCAGGTTGCCAAAACAACCAACGATAGCCCCATCATATCCTTCGCTTTCACCTTTCAAAATCTCGTCTACAATGTAAGGCGTAGCTACGCAAATGTAGTATTCAGAGGTAGGCAGCTCTCCTCCATATTTGATGCCTCTGATGCTCACCCCGTATCCCGAAGACATTTGTTTATCTAGATATTTCTGAATAATCTTGTTAAATCCATCGCTCACATTCTGGTTAAGACTATTACTCACACTGGGTTGTATGTAGAGAATATTTTTAGTTTCTTTATGCATAATTTGAGCACCTCCTCATCATCTCTAACTGTTACAAAGAAAGGACGGTTCAATTTAAATAGTATCACCAGCATTTAATATGTTATCGAGATTCTTGTCAAGGGAGATATCTCTATCGTACAGCTTCAGTATATTCTCGTATGCTAGCTCTGGTCATGCTGCCTCCTTTTAGTAACACCACTTTTAAAGCAACAATAACACTTTCGGTAACATTAATTATGAGTCCATTCGGGAGTTGACAACAAATGAGTAGGGTTGTAGCATTGTGTGCCATATGGTACCATCGATTTGTCCGAAAACGACTGAACCAACACACCTTATCCACTCTATCCAGAATATCCAGCTTATACTGTCACATTAATTTTTTGGCATCATGCTTAGCGAAGAAAGCATTATAAATTATCGTATGAAAGGATTAACCAGATGTGGGATAAACTTTTAGCTGCCCATTTGAGTGATAGGCCGGCAGAATTAAAAAAGGCAAAGGAAAACGGGGTCAAAATAGTAGGCTATTTCCCAGGAAACTATGTTCCGGAAGAAATAATTTATGCCTCTGGGGCCATACCCTTATGCCTGATGCATGGTGGCAATCCCCGTGCGGCCGATGTAGCCCTGTCTGTATTCCCCCAGATCATCTGCCCCTTTGCACGCTCTCAGATCGGAGAGAGACTACTTAAAAAGAACCCATATTACAATATGATTGATATGCTGGTAGCACCAATTACATGCCAACATCTGAAAAAGGTAGCTGAAATATGGGAATACCATAATGAGTTAGACATATCTAAGCTCGGTATTCCACAACAATACGGGAATGCTTTTGAGGTGGAATACTACACTGACAGGTTAAAAGCGTTAAGGGACAGGTTACAGGCATTCACGGGAAATAAAATTACTGATGAGAGCCTTAGTAACTCAATCGAGCTCTACAATCGGATGAGGGGACTATTAAGGAAAATAAGCTTTATACGCCGCGAATCCCCCCCGCTGCTGAGTGCTCTGGACTTTGTTAAGTTGAATCATGCCTGCTGCTATGCCGACCCGGATTTCGTAGTAAAGGTGCTAGATTCCATATACCAGCAGCTAAAGCATATGCAGCCAACTGCTGAAAACAATGCTCCCAGAATTCTTCTGCTTGGTCCTAATATAGGTTATGGCGATTATACAGTTCTGGAACTGGTACAAGCAGCCGGTGGAGAGATTGTCATTGAAGAAATATGCGAGGGTGTCAAGTATTACTGGTATGACGTTGAAAATAAGGGCGATTTATTCCATTCATTGACCAAAGCATATTTAGTGGATAGGATACCCTGCGCCTTTATGAGGAACTCAGCCAAAAAGAGGCTCGATTTTGCGCTGAAACTAATCAAGGACTTCAATGTATCCGGTGTAATATGGTACGAACTGCTGTGCTGCGAGACTTACGACGCCGAAGCGTACCTTTTTGCCCAGAGGATGGAGGAAAATAATATACCTATGCTGGTTTTAGAGTCGGATTACACTACCGCCGCCACCGGTCAATTGAAAACCCGCATAGAAGCTTTTATTGAAATATTAATGGGTCGATTGGATAATGATTGAACTACTCAAATTATGTGGCTTTGAAGAAGAGGAAATCAAGTCAGAGTTACCCAGGATAGAGAAGTCGTTCAACAAGCTAGGCATAAATGCCGAGGATATTGAGAGGGGAAAACAAAGGCTCAAGAAGTATTATGATATAGAACTGAAGGGTTTACGCAAGGTCTTGCGCCTGTGTGTAAAGGAGCTGGTCAATGCAGTGCTTGTAAGGGATGAGGGTGATGATAAGAAGATCATCTACGGATTTATGTCACCTGGTATTGATTTAATTTTTACGGCATTAGTATCCAAATCCAATAAGGTTTTTCCAATTTCTCAAAGCTGGGCTTTTCAAATTGTAGTTGGCTGTATCTTTGGCAAAATAGAGCCCATATTGGAGGAAGCTGAGGAAAAATGGCTTAAAGCCGGATTGGTGTCTCACTGCGCTAACATAAAGACGCTGGTAGGATCGCTTACCCTGGGTTTGTTTCCAAAGCCTGACTTGTTGGTCACAACGGGTTTTTTGTGCGAAGCCGCTCCGAAAACACTGGATTTACTGCACGAGCTTTATGACATACCGGTATGGTTTATCGATGCCTGTAAAGACCGGGAATCTTGGGAATACCCTGAGCCAACCGATCGGATTGCCAGCTTAACCGCCAAAAGCCTGAGAAGGCTCGTTGAGAAAATTCAGGAGGTAACAGGAGTTGAGATAACGGACAGCATGTTAAGTGATGCAATGGATGCCAAGGGCAGGTTGGGTGACGCTTTAGGCAGATTAAGGGAACTGGTCGAAAGCAGTGACCCCTTGCCGCTGAGCCCAAACCACGAGAACATCTGGATGTGCTTGAATTCACTGACGCTGAGCATGGAAGGCATTGCAGAAGCAACTGAGGCGATTAATACGTTATACGAAGAATTGAGTCAAAGGGTTGCCAGGGGGCTGGGGGTAGTTGAGAAAGGGGCTCCCAGAGTACTGGCAATTCTTCCTGCGGGACAGACAGACCCGAGACTGGAATATCTGGCGTGTGAGGTAGGCATAGCTATCGTGGCAATTGATACGAATTCAGAGGCTCCGTATAAGAAGAGGTCGAAAAACCCTTATATGAGGTTTGGCCTCCAATTACAACAGGCCCCACTTGATTTAACCATTACAAGGAGGATTCCTTTTATTATTGAACAATGTAAAAAATTAAATGTCGATGGTGTTCTGGATAGATATCACGTCGGGTGCCGCTCTGTTGTTGCTGACGCGTTG
>Ga0209427_10003506_pt1 | contig 18382 bp, 13 predicted proteins | sample DeeMarSWOR136_30_FD_187465 | JGI IMG/M metagenome (GOLD analysis project Ga0209427, IMG submission 187465) | Marine sediment microbial communities from White Oak River estuary, North Carolina - WOR-1-36_30 (SPAdes) (version 2) | ecosystem: Environmental > Aquatic > Marine > Intertidal zone >...
AAGACTGTACTTTTGATTGCGTGCATCTGTAATACCAACCGGATCTGCTCCTCGGATTACAATGCCGTTTCTTAGATACAGGGATTCTTTGAACACGTAGACGCCGGGCGGAAAATAGACCACACCTGTACCTTTGGCAATAACGATAGACTGCGCCCTGACAAGCCGTTCTTCAATGTTCTTTCCTTCAATGTCATCAATATTAACGACATTGGCCCATTTGATATGGTCGGTCCACTTCAGCTGATATTTAGCGGCCGGATTGTCCTGAGGGATGAGTAATGCCATGCAATACGCAGCTAAAAGGCTGGCAATAACAAAACTGGTAAGAATTTTCCGAAGGAGTTGCTGCATTTTCCTTTGTCTTTCTAAAAAGTCAGATGTCAAATCCTGCCAACCAGTTATTTACAAGTGCCGCAAGGTCCGAAGCGCCAATTATACCATCACCATTATCAGGTGCAATATCGGCTGATGGCTTACCCGGAGGCAGGCGCCATTGCGCACCGAGAATTGCAAAATCCTTCATCTCGACGCCATCGGGACAGACAAAGTCACCCAATGTAAATTCCCAGGACAGGCGTGGATAACCAACGAGATCACGACACATCCGCCATATAAAATCAGTCCCGTTGTCGGTCTCACCGACAAAATCCCATCCTGCGTTTGTGAATGTGCTCATGGTTTGCATGTCGTTTGTCATCAGGCCTGTACCACCGGCGCTGGTCGACTCACCACTGCTGTTGACATCCCAGAATGAATTCGTAACAGGACCCGAATTGCTTTCGACGAGGCCCCCCTCCAGCAGTCCGTCCACCCTGCCCCGGGAATAGCAGTTTGATATTATACCACTATTGGATTGTACTAGACCGCCCACACCGACCCAGCCCGAAATATAGACATTTGCATAGCAGTTCGAAATCGTTCCGACATTTGAACCGACCAGCCCGCCACCATCAGACTCAAATACCTCAACTCTTCCCCGTTCAGCAAAACAGCCGGTAACGGTCCCATCTAACAGACGGCCAACGAGCAAACCAACCATTTTATAACCCCCTCCGGAGATATAAGAATCGATCAATCCTAAATTTTTTATCTCGGCGCCTGTACCGTTGACAATACCAAAAAGACCTTTAGACATTTCGCCTGTAGAGGAATAACGATAAAAGTTTGAAATCACATGGCCACCACCATCAAAAGTGCCGGCGAACGGATACAATGCGTTGCCAATAATGAAATGGGTAGTGTCGGCAATATTAACATCATTGGTCAGCTTGAAATGGGCGTTCATCAACCTCGGGTTATGGCCAATACGGCTCAAATCGGCAGGGGTGGAAATCAGATAAGGATTATTCGGTTCACCAGAACCACCTGAAAAAGCAGGCAAAGGCGGCAACTCGGGTAGCTGCCATGATAAAACGGGATACCCCCCGCCGGCAGTCTCGGCCCAATCGTCGTTTGGCCCGTTTTCATACTCTCCAACGAAATCCCAACCGGCATCGAGAAAGGTATTTGGATCCTGCAACTGTTCCGTTGTTTTTGGTATTCCACCATCACTATCTTCCTGTCCGCTGGTCTGCGTATCCCAGAAAGAACTGTACACAGGACCATTATCATTGAATCCAATCAGGCCGCCGAAGCTATTTTCACCAAAAACCGCTCCCACGGCATAGCACTTAGCAACCGTACCGCTCGGAGTTGAAAAGAAAGTCCTTTGATTATATCCCACGAGTCCGCCGACATGGTCGCTACCGGAAACAGCACCAGTGGCATAGGATTCAGAAATAATCCAGTCACTAAAACCGGTTAGCCCGCCGACACAGTTTGCCTCTGCATCAACGCTACCTGATGAATAGCAGCTTATAATACGGCCCATGTAATTGTCTCCCGCAAGTCCACCTACATAGTCGGCAGTTCCTGAGACATTGCAATCGGCAAAACTGTTTAGGATTATCCCGCCATTTGAACCTACAAGCCCTCCGATTTTACCACCGCCGGAAATACTACCACCTTGTGTATAGCAGTTTATGATTTTGCCTGAATTGTTTCCGGTTAGTGAGCCAACAAAACCTGCCGCGGCGGCATTGACGTTAGGATCAACCAATCCCAAATCCTTGATTAATCCTGTTACTCTGGCGAAAAGACCGATGTAATTTGTGCCTGTAGAGGAATAGGTAAAGTTGCAAATGCTGTGTCCGTTTCCATCAAAAACGCCGGCAAACGGATTACTATAACTGCCAATGATATTAAAACTCGTCCCGGAAAAGCCTGCCAAGTCAATATCGGCCCTCAGCTTGAAGTGCCTGTTCCAATCGTTGGGTTCGACACCGATTTCATTCATGTGGTTTGCATTGAAAATCAGATAGGGATTGTCTGGCTGGCCACTACCGCCGCCGTATTTTGCCCGGGCTGGCAAATCGATGTTGACAAGCACAAGAGCACAAATGCATAAGAGTAAAAAGAATTTAGCCGGGATTTCCGGGCTGAAATCCATCTTACAATCTTTCAGGCTCAAATTTTCGCCTAAATCATACAAGCTTGCCCTCCTTTGACAAATGGCGTTAATTATTCCTACTCCAGCAAGCTATAATTGTACTATTTTTCAGCGCTAAATACAAGGGGCATCGGAGAGTGAATTCTGAGATTTGTTTCGGCCGGAGGCAGGTTCGGATAGTAAACGTTATCTGGAGATGCTCTCCTCAAGACTGCTAAGTACGGTTTTTGCCTTTGCGACTTTATTGCCGGACGGTCCGTTCCAGTATATTTCCGCATTCCTCTCGATGAGGCTTTCTATCCTTCTGCATGCCAGAAGCACAGTGGCATGATTTTTATTGCCCATAAATCTTCCTACTTCCGAAGAAGACATTTTTGTATGCTTTCTTGTAAGGTACATACTAAAATGCCGTGCGAGTGCGACGGTCCTGTCTTTCTTCGAGGAGTGTATTTTTGCCGGTGTTATTCCAAAATATGTCGCGACGGCGGATTCGATGTCCGAAATATGGACAATCGGGTCACACCTTTCCAGATGCTCGGCGAGGACGGCCTGGGCCATAGCGAGGTTGATTTTCTTGTTCTGCAGGGCCGAGTAGGCAATTAATTTCAGCAGTGCGCCTTCCAGTTCTCGCACGTTGGTTCGCAGATTTTCCGCAATGTATTTTATTACACTTTCCGGGATGCCTTTTCCGACTTTTAACCTTCCGTTTTCAGCGGCCAGTTTTTCGGCGTACTGTCTGCAGATTTGACATCTGGTGTTGAAATCCGGGTTTTGTATCTTGACGACCATTCCCGAGACGAAGCGGTTCACGAGCTTCTCAGAAAGCTGTCCTATCATCTTCGGATGCGCGTCGGAGGCCAGTACAACCTGTTTGCCGGCCAGATTTATGGTATTGAAAGTATGCAGGAACTCCTCCTGCATCGAAGACTTGCTGGCCAAGAAGTGAATGTCGTCGATCGCTAACAAATCCGTTTGCCGCATTCGGCGTCTAAAAGCCTCCAGCTTTTTTGTCTTCAAGGCCAGCACAAACTGATTGACAAAATCCTCCGCTGAGAGATATAGCCAATTAGTTTGGGGGTGTTTCGAACACACCGCATTGCAAATCCCTTGCAGCAGATGCGTCTTCCCCACCCCGTATCCTCCATGAATAAACAGCGGATTGAAAGGGCAATATTTTTCTTCAACGACGGCTTTTGCCGCGTTGTATGCCAGTTGATTCGAGGTCCCGACAACGAACGAGTCCAAACTGAAGTGGAGCTTTTTCGTTGACGGCAGTTTCTCTCTGTTTCTTCGGATGTTGAGTCGATTCTGAGCCTTGTCCACAAGCTGTGCCTGTGAGTCCAGTTGATTTCTTCGCAGAGAGCCTGACAGCTCCGGATCGATTGTGAAGGTAATCTTGGGCCTGCATCCGGCAACTTCCCGAACGGCCTGGCCGATTTGGTTTGAAAAATGATTCTCAATCCAGCTCGCAATAAAAAGATTAGGCACACCAACTTTCAAATATCCATCGGCAAATGTCATTTTGGTTGAATTCTTAAACCAGATTCGATACTTCTGCGGTCCGACCTTTCTGGCAAGAGCTTCGTTAATAGCGCTTATCTCTGTCCCTGCGGACCGGGCTTGCTCATCCTTGATTGTGCCCTGCATCGATATTCTCCTCTGCTAATTGTTAGTTGTAAATTTTTCAAAGTTAATACCATCCGTTACAAGCCATATATCGATTTCGAACGAAGTAAAAAAGTAAAATACACAGGTAAAACAATGGCTATTATTGGCCAGTGGGAAGACAAATCAATGGCATTTTAGAAAAATTTTTTTCCACTTGATAGAGGTTGCTGCCTGCATTGAGTTTGCGCACGAAAAAAATTTATTTTTAACAAGTTTTGCACAATGTAAGTTTATTTTGTGGAAAAGCTGTGGATTTAATTTATGTTTACTTTTCAGCGCCTTCTATTTATTATCTTTCTATTCATCAATTTCAAAGGAGAATAACAAATGGACCGACGTAATTTTTTGAAACTAATGGGTTTGAGTGCAGCATCGTTTGCATTTGAAGGCTGCCGGAGCATTAGTAAGCCTTTTACAGAGAGTAAGTACAGGAATAAGCCTAATATTGTTATAGGTTTGTGCGACGACTTAGGCTATGGAGACCTTGGCTGCTACGGCCACCGGTATATCAAAACACCAAATCTGGACAAGCTGGCCGCAGAAGGGATGAAACTGACGGACTGCTATGCTGCGGCCCCGGTTTGCTCACCTGCGCGAGCGGGAATGCTTACCGGCAGGACGCCATTCCGCTGCGGCGTTTACGACTGGATACCAAATAATAACGTGATGCACTTGAAGCGAGAAGAGATTACCGTTGCTGCGCTGCTGAAAGAAGCTGGTTATAGGACGTGCCATGTTGGCAAGTGGCACTGCAACGGCAAGTTTAACTCGTCCGAGCAGCCTCAGCCGGGCGACCACGGTTTTGAGCACTGGTTCTCAACACAGAACAATTCCCTGCCTACACACCACAATCCCAGAAATTTTGTGCGCAACGGCCAGCCGGTGGGTGAATTGAAGGGATATTCTTCTAAGCTTATAGTTCAGGAGGCCATTGACTGGCTGAAAACCAAATGGGATCGGTCGAAACCGTTCTGTTTGTTTGTGTGGTTTCACTCGCCGCACGAGCCGATTGCCACCGGGCCGGAATTTATGAAGATGTATGAGGGCAAAAAAGAGGCCATATATTACGGCAACGTCACGCAGATGGACCACGAGTTCGGCCGGCTTATGCAAACCTTGGATGAAATGAAGCTGCGCGATGATACGTTTGTGATGTTCACGAGCGATAACGGGCCCGAAACACTGGACCGCTACCGCGGGGCTCACAGGTCATTCGGCTCGCCGGGTCCGTTGCGTGGTATGAAGCTGCATATGTATGAAGGCGGGATTCGAGTGCCGGGTATTATCCGGTGGCCGGGCAGGACAAAAGCGGGTACTATTTGCGGTGAGCCGGTCAACGGAACGGACATTTTGCCGACGCTATGCGCAATGGCGGGAGCAAACGTGCCGAATGACAGGCCAATTGACGGCGCAAGCATTTTGCCGATTTTTGAAGGTAAGAAAATAACACGGAAAGTACCGCTTTACTGGCGGTATGATCGCGCGCTGAGCAGGCCGTTGACGATGGCGATGCGGGAGGGCGACTGGAAGATTTTAGCCGACAATAAAATGGCGAAATTCGAACTTTACAACCTACGCAAAGATATTGCGGAGGAACATAATCTGGCCGACAGAGAACCGGAGCGCCTTGCGGCGATGAAGAAAAAGCTGGTAAAGCTGCACGCTGAAATTGATGCCGAAGGGCCGAAATGGAAGTAGCTCGATACTCGTGAAAGAGAGGATACGGCGTGAAAATGCAATATTAAAGGGCGTTTTTGTTAGTTCTTATGGTAATCCCTATCTGTTTACTGTTTGAGTAGTTGATATACTGGATAATAGTAATTTGAAAATAACAACTATCCCCATTTTTACTCAATTATCAAGGGTATAAGATGAGACGATCTTTTCGGATTGGATTGCTACTTATGTCGGTAGCGATATTTGCGGCATATGCGGGATTTATTCTCGGCCCTGCACCCAAATTTGGGGTGGGGATGGCAATTGACCAGGAAGGCAATGTGTACTTTGCTGGTGGGCCCGATGGATTCAACGCTCGATTTACTGCTGTGACGAAATACGATAAGGAAGGCAAACAATTGTGGGAACGTCGCTTCGGAATTCGCGAGGCTTCTGGCGGTGTTTGCGAGGGATTTGCGGCAGACTACGAAGGGAATGTTTACGTGACCGGTAGCATTCAGAAGCACAAGGTGGAGAAGAGTATATATACCACTATGAAGTATACCAAGAACGGGAAAAGGTTGTGGCAGGTTAGTTATAAAACGCCTCCAAAGTACTGCTTCGACGCCATAGCTATGGCTGTCGACACCAAAGCCAATGTACATATTGTGGGATTCTATGAACTGGAGGACTGGACCAAGTATTTAGATGTCAACCTCAACTTTAATTACGAAGGTGATAGCAAGCCGACTTCGGACATCCTTACAATCAAATATGACACAAACGGTCGGGAACTGTGGGCAAAGCGGTATGGCCACGCCGAAAATCAAAGGTGTGAGCCAAGTGATATTGCTGTCGACAAGGCCGGCAACGTTTATGTAACCGGAAGAAGCTGGGTCGATAGTAACGACGGCCTTGAAAAATTGAAGTTTGTAACGCTCAAATATAATGCAGATGGCAAACAATTGTGGGTAGCACTATGGCCGCCCAGCGGAGAACGTACCTCTTCTTTAAACAGGTCCAATGTCCTTACGCTTGATAATGCCGGCAACGTCTATGTTCTGGGTGACAGTTCACATAAACAAAATGAATACACCGACATGGTCACCATCAAGTATGATACTGACGGAAACCGAAAGTGGACGGCGCAATACCGTACGTCAGCGAAAAAACTAATTTTTCCCAAATCTATAGCATTGGGGGAAGCAGGCACTGTCTGCATACTCGGCAACGAGAAGCCAAGAACGTATGGATCCGGCTACCCCCCGAATGATACTCTCGATTCGATGAAAAAGGCTGAGTTCATAACGGTCAAATATGATGCCGATGGTAAAGAGTTGTGGAGGGCGAAGTACAAGGACCCGGAAGGACGCGTGATCATAATCCACTACATAGTAGTAGGTGCCAAGGGTAATGTTTATGTTATAGGCTCTGTCTTGTTAGACGCTCTTGTTATTATGTACGATTCCAATGGTAATGAACAGTGGGTTAGACAGTTCAAAGATCCTTCACAGTTAGCAAAGCTGATATCAGAAGTGAAAATGCAACGTGCAACGCTTTCGGCAGAGAATTTGAGAGAATAAGATATTATTTAGTCCATTTTGAAAACCGGAGGGTAGTAATCTGAAAAGAAAGCATAAAGATAAGAGTGGTTTCGCTTGAAGAACGGTTTTTAGCTTTGTCTTAACCAACGTAGAATTTCGAAGATGCCGGGCTTTTTTCCGTACATTAGAATGCCTGTTCTGAAAATCTTTGCCGCGGCCCAAATCACGATAAGAACAGCAACAGCCAAAACGAGTATCGAAACCGCAATCTCTACGAACCAGACACCGGAGCCTGCGGACAGACGCAGCACCATTACCATCGGCGTTACGGGCGGGACAAAGGATAATACCCTCGCGAGGGTGCCATTGGGGCTTTGAACAAGCTTGAACCAACCCATCAATGGGATTATGAAGATTAACATAACGGGCATCATAAGGCTCTGGGTCTCCTTGATGGTATTACAGACAGAGCCGATGCCGGTTAGGATGGCGCTGACCAAAATATAGCCAAGTATATAATATATAATAAAATACACTATCAAATCCGAGCCAACATCAACGTTCAGGCCCTGCCAGCGGGCGGCGGCAAAGGCGGCAGCAGACCAGAGAGCCATTACAGTCAGGCCGATACCGGCCAATCCGAGAATTTTCCCGGCCATCAACTGAAAAGGGCTTACGGCCGACAGCAGGACCTCGATAATCCTTGAATTTTTCTCTTCGATGATGCTGCTGAGCATGTGCTGGCCCGTTCCGACCATTCCCATAAATATCAGGTACATAAAGAAAAAGGGAACCATCATGCCAGCTATTCTCTGGCCCTGACTTTGGACCTTCTCCTTATCGCCGGCTGCTCCAATTTCGAGGCGTTCAAGAGGAACGTTACGCAACCTGGCGAGGAGCTTTTGGTCGATTTTCTCTATTTCGTAACGCCTGTTCTCCACGGCCTTTCTGAAAAAATTCTCGATGGTCCAGAAAGCATCAACGTTTGCGGGTTTTGGTTTATAAGTATAAAAGCGTATTTTACCGGGGCCTTCGATGATGTCTTCCTCCAGAACAACATAGACATCAAACTGACCGTTACGGAGCTTGTCCTTGCCTTGTGCTTCAGTGGAATTCGCATCGTGCTGCACTTCAAGGGACCGAAGGAGAAATTGTCTGTCGGGATTTCGTTTATTGTAATCGTCGAAAGAGGTTTTGATGTCTTCGACAAGTGTTTTTGAGAGGTCGGTGACGGCGACGTTGATAGGAGGGCGCGGACCTGCTTTGCCGCCTGAAACCGCTTTAGTGAAGAATATTATCGCACCGATAATGATAGGCGTCATTAAAATGCCAATAATGAACGTCTTGGTCTTGGCGGTTTCGATGTATTCGCGCTTAGCGACCTTAAGAATCCTCTGCATCGCTTGCACTCCCTTGGACGCCCGATGGCGCAACCAGGCTTACAAAGATTTCATGCAACGAGGGCACCTTTACTTCAAAGGCCTTGACGCGCGCTTGCTGCATAAGGGCCTGTAGAAACTGTTGTGTGTCATCATCGGCCAGAGTGACATCCAAGCGGTTTCCCTCAGATTTTACGGCTGTTACCATTGGCAGGCTTTCAACAAAGGCGGCATCCCCTTCAAGCTCTATGCTGACCGTGTGGGCGCTCTGCCTGGAACGGACATTTTTGAGCGTGTCATCCAGTATCAGCTTGCCCTTGTTAATAAGAAGTATGTAGTCGCAAAGCTTCTCGGCCTCGTGCATTACATGCGTAGAGAAAATTATTGTTTTACCCTCGTTTCGCATCTGGATAATGATGTTTTTCAGCAGGTCCTGGTTCAAGGGGTCAAGGCCTGAAAAGGGCTCGTCCAGAATAACAAGCTCAGGCTCGTTAATGACTGTAACCACAAACTGGAGTTTCTGGTGCATTCCTCGTGAGAGTTCCTCCACCTTCTTGTCGACCCAGTCAGCCAGTTCAACTCGCTCGAGCCAGCGGGGTACACGCTCAACAAGCTCCCTGTCACTTACGCCCTTTATCGCGCCAAAATATTTCAGCACCTTGCGAGCGGTCATTTTTCGGTAGAGTCCCCGCTCCTCGGGCATATACCCTATCCTGGCTTTGACCTGCTCGATTTTACCATCGCCTAATATCTCGATGCGTCCACTGTCCGGGCGGATGATATTCATCATCATCCGAATTGTGGTTGTCTTGCCGGCGCCGTTGGGGCCGAGGAAACCGTAGACACTGCCGGCGGGAACCCGGACACTCAGGTTGTCCACGGCTTGGAGGCGGCCGAAAGACTTACAAACATTATCAAGTAATACGGCGTTCATATTAGACATCTTAAATACAGATTTAGCCCGTTCATTGTAATAACAGAAGCAGTTTAAGCAACTACTTTCTGGTTATGATTGCGACGTAGCCGCCGTCGCGGTCGAACTCCTCAGCAGATGGTAAGGTCAGCAATTCGGATTGAAGTTCGAAGTCGGAATTATCCCGCAAAAAATCTTTCACGAGCCGGTTGTTCTCGGCCTTTTGGATACTGCAGGTACTGTAGCAGATTCTGCCTTTTGGCTTAAGTATCTTCACGGCGGCAGCAAGCAGACCCGCCTGTGTTTTTGCAAGTTCATTAACGGCCTTTGGATTTAATCTGTAGCGGACCTCGATGCGCTTTGCCAATACGCCGGTATTCGAGCAGGGGACGTCCAGCAAGATAGCGTCAAATTTAGAATTCAGAACCTGCTCGTATGGCAGAATATTGACACAGGTTATTCCAAGGCGGGCGGTATTTTCATTTACCGACTTAAGCCGTTGTGTATCTATATCAGTAGCGATAATCTCTGCCGAATCTTCCGTAATCTCAGCCAGCTGGGTTGTCTTTGTGCCCGGGGCGGCGCAGAGGTCGAGGATTTTCCAATCGGGCCGGGGATTCAAGAGCCGAACCGGAAGCGCAGCAGTGATGTCCTGAACGGTAAATAAGCCTTCTTTAAAGCCGGGCAATCCCGTTATCGCCCGCGGATTTCTGATTTTTATCATTCTCGATGCCTGCAGATCATCGAGAGGGACCATTTCAAAATCGATGTCTTCATCATGAAATTTTTCTGCAATTTCCTCTACGGTTGTTTTTAATATGTTGGATCTGATATAGATACTCGGCCTTCGATTGCTTGCGAAACATATTTGGCGGACTTGTTCTTCGGTGAATTCGCTGAGCCACTCGGTTACGAGCCATTCGGGCAGCGAGAAAGCAATGCTGAAATATTCAGCCGGTGAAGTTTGGGGATCGGCGAGATTCTCTTTATCGAATTGACAGCCCGTCGAAAGTGTTTGCGGAAGCGTTCTTCGGAGCTCGGCCTGTGATAGTGGAATCTGCCGGTTTTGTATGTGTCTTGTGATTTGGCGGAGGACCGCATTTACAAAGGCGGTTTGCTTTTTACGCGCGAGTGCTTTGGCCATATTGACCGCTTCGTTGACGATTGAATATTCGGGAGTTTGCGGACAATAGATAAGTTCAAAAGAGGCAATGCGGATGATATTGAGCAGTTCAGGTTGTATCCTTTCGACAGGCCGGCCTGAGAATTCGGCTATCACCTTATCGATGACAGCGCGATTTCTTATAGCGCCAAAGACAAGGTCAGTGGCCCGCTGAGTTTCATTGGTCTGATTGAGTAAATCGCTTAGGACGGCAGCAGCATGTCCTTTCTTTGGATCGAAGCGGTTTAAGACAACCGTTGCAATTTGGCGAGCGGTTTTTGGGCTGTGGCCGGTCATTTCATTGCTCTATCTTGATAAAGCTGTCACCAGCCTTTGTTTGGTGACCGTTAACGAAATCCCTAAAGCGCATAAGGCGTGAGCCGGTCGGTTTGATTTTAGTAATCTTCAAAGCATCCCGGCCGCAGATAACATTGAGGTTTTCATCGAGGGTCCCGGGTGGCAAGTTAGCCGGATTTGAAGATGATATTACTTCGGCCATTGCTATTGTAATCCGCAGAGGTTTTTCGGTCTTTTTGGAGATATAAACTGCTGAAGCGCCGGGCCAAGGCCAGAAGCCCTGTATTTTTCTTTTGAGTATATCAGCAGATTCAACAAAGTTTAGAAACCCATCGGTTTTTTTCAGCTTCGGGGCCAAGGTGGCTTTTGAGTGGTCCTGCCTGGTATAGACGGCTTTGCCTTCGGCGATATGGTCAATAGTCCTTATCAGCAAAGGAGCTGCGATTTTTGCCAGTCTGTCGTGGAGTTCGCCGGCCGCTTCATCCACTCCAATATCGGTTTTCGCCTGTGCCAGGATATCGCCGGCGTCCATTTTTTCGGCCAGCGCGATTATACTGATGCCTGTTTGTTTTTCTCCCTTGATTATGGCCCAGTTTATGGGAGCAGCTCCGCGATACTTGGGCAGTAGCGAGGCGTGGACATTTATTGCGCCTTTGAGCGGCAGATTTATTAGCTGATTTCCGATTTTCTGGCCGAACGCAATTACTACAATCACATCCGGCTGATAAGTCGCTATCTTTTCAATTTCCGGGGGGGCATTTACGTTGTCGGTTTCGATAAAAGGTATCGAATGTGAATCCGCCCAGCGGGCTACGGGTGTAGGTGTCTGCTTTCTGCCTCTGCCCGCCCGGTGAGGCGGCTGGGTTACAATCAAATCCAAGCTATGGTTTGACTGTGCCAAAGCATTGAGGCATTCAAGGCCGAATTCTCCGCTGCCGAGATAGATTATCTTCATAATACCGGTTGCTCAACTGTCGATACTTAATTACCGCATGTTGAACTTTTTAAGATTCACATTTCACTGTTCTTTTCGTAGTCCTGACTCAGTTTTTTGAGCTGCCTTCTGTGTGCGATTTTCGCGGCCTGTCCCATACGGTTGACGATTGTGATGCCGTTGATGTGGTCATTTTCATGCTGCAGGGCCCGTGCATAAAGACCGTCGGCTTCCTCAGTAAATTCATTGCCGTCGAGGTCGGTGGCGGTAACTTTGCATTTTTTGTATCTTCGAATCTTAGTATAAACCCCGGGCACGGAGAGGCAGCCCTCTTCGACCGCATCAAGCTCGCCACTCGGGGTGACAGTTGGGTTTATATAAACTTTCACACCATCTCTGCTTCCGCTCAACGATATTATAAAAAGACGCAGGGAAAGGCCAATCTGTGGAGCTGCCAGGCCGACACCTTTGTTTTTTAGCATAACATCGGTCATTTTCACTATCAGTTGACGGATATTGTCGTCGATTTTCTCAATGGGCGAAGCCTGCTCGGCCAGAACGTCGGCCGGATAACGGGTGATTTGAAATTTCTCAAAATCTATCATTTTTCGTATTCCGATTTTCGCTGCTTAATACTCGATACATCACAGTTATTTCTTGTCGAATTCGTCGCCATCGAAAATGTCGCCGAGGTAGTATTGTCTTACAGTCTCATCACGGACGATCTCAGCGGGCGAACCGGAACCTATGACCTTGCCATGGTCGATTATGTATGCCTTTTCGACAATCTCAAGGGTCCTTTCGACATTATGGTCGGTAATCAGCACACTGAGTCCCGAAGCCACAAGCCGGCGAATCTCCTCCTGCAGGTCCCCGACGGCAATAGGGTCAACGCCGGTAAACGGCTCATCCAAAAGAATCAACGAAGGATCGGTTACCATGGCCCGGGCGATTTCGAGCTTTCTTCGCTCGCCACCGGAGAGGAACCTTCCCTGGCTGTCAGCGACCTCCCGAAGAGAGAAACGGTCAATGAGCATATCGGCTTTGCGGTCTCGCTCGGCCTTTGTGATAGACATGGTTTCGAGAATCGCATAGAGATTGTTTCTGACGCTGAGGCGCTGAAAGATACTCGGCTCCTGTGAAAGATAGCCCAGACCGAGACGGGCACGTTTGTACATAGGCAGCTTTGTAACATCCTGGTCCTGGAAGAAGACCTTTCCGCTGTTGGGAGTAATCATTCCGACAATCATTCTAAAGGAGGTGGTTTTTCCTGCGCCGTTCCTTCCGAGCAGCCCGACAATTGTCCGCTGGCCAATCTCCACCGATATTCCGTCTACAACGGCCCTGCCCGAATATTTTTTTACCAGCCCGCGAGTTTCAAGAAGTGTCATATTTCATATCTCGTATTTCGTATCTTGTATTTTGTATTTCGCATCTTGTACTTCGTACCTTGTATTTGGCAGGCGATATTATAGTGATAACCACAGGCAAATCAAGGCGTATTTACTCGTTAATATTCATATCGCCTTTTCGCCCTGGCCGGGGCAATAATAAATTAAGCCATTTTAACCAAGGTCAAGGAGTCGATCTTCATTCACTACACCGCTAACTAACTATAGAAAAGCAGTGTTCGAACGACCTATAACCTGTTTTTCTCCCAATGCTAATAAATATTCTGGCATTCAGACAGATTTTTTGCTATAAATTAGGGTTTTGTAAAAGACAAAGTCAAATATTTACTTGAGGGCACGTATGTTTGCGGTTCTTAGCGATATACATTCCAATCTCGAGGCTTTAACAACGGTCTTGGCTGATATCGAAAAGCGCGGCATAAAGACGATTTATTGTCTCGGTGATGTAATCGGCTACGGAGCAAATCCAAGGGAATGCCTGGATCTGATAATAGAAAAGACCAAGTGGTGCGTTCTTGGTAATCATGATTACGCCACTCTTTACGAACCTACAAATTTTAATTACGGCGCCGAGCAGGCAAGCTTCTGGACCCGCTTTATTCTCGAGGCAAACCACCAAAATGACTCACAAGATTCTCACGACAGGCGCTGGAGCTTTCTCGGCGAGCTTCCCATGCGCCATACTCTGAAAACAAAATTGGGAGCCAACTCGGCAATAATAGACTTTGTTCACGCCTCACCGAGAAGACCGATTAACGAATACATCTTTCCTGATGACGTTTACACTAATCCTGCGAAGGTTCGGCTTCTTTTTGAGCGTGTCAAGCATATCTGCTTTGTCGGCCACACTCATATGCCGGGTGTATTTCTTGATGAGCCGGATTTCTATCTACCCAATGAGCTGAGTAATGTTTACCCGATTATCGCCGATGAGAAAGCGATAATCAATATCGGCTCTGTGGGACAGCCGAGAGACAAGGACAATCGTGCAAGCTACGCCTATGTCAAGGAAAACGAGGTTCACTTCGTCCGGTTGGAATACGATCTTGAAACCACTATAAAGAAAATACAGGCAGTCGAACAACTGGATAACTTCCATGCTGAAAGACTGCGGGATGGAAGATAATTAATTAAGAATACAGGATGAACTTCAGAATTATTTTAGTATTGATTGTGGCTGGCTTTGTTATGTTCTGCGGCTGGCTTGTTCTCGACTCCGGATTATGCCAAACATGCCGGCCTGAAAGAGGGCCGTGTATACTACTGCAGCAAACGACAGCTACCGAAGGTAAAGAGGGGGCAAAAGCCGCTCCGGTAAAGAAAGAAACGCTGGAAGCGGCTGATTCTATTCGCTTTTGGGCCGGTGACGCTAATGATACTAATTCTGTTTCGTTAGGTTCGATTGATCCCAATAGCAATTTTATGTTGCAGGTGGAACTGAGCCCCAAAGCTGCGGCCATCAGGAGCGCCGTCTTTAGTAAATTCAAGGACCGTGACCCCAAGAACCCCCAGCCGCTTCAAATCCTGTCTCCCGTGCAGCTTGGTGACGGCCGCGAAGTCCTGTCAATGGCCAACACAAGCTTTATATTCATCAGGGAAAACTTATACCTGCTGCACCTTGATGAATTGTACTGGGAAAACATGGGAATTGAAAAAGGATCGGACGGCTCTCATACAACGAGCTTCAAAGCGGTCATCGAAAACAAGGACACCGGTGTACCCCTAATAAAATTAACCAAAACCTATAAGATTACACCCGGCAGTTACCTGCTGAATTGCGATGTAACGGTTGAGAACCTGGCAGACAGCGAGCAAAAAGTGCGTTTCAATTTAGCCGGTCCGGTTGGGCTTGGCAGAGAGGGTTTCCGGGGCGATATGAGGCAGGTGATAGCAGGCTTTAGACAGAAAGAAGATGCCGGAGGTAATGTAGTCAGTGTCGGACTTAATACCAAAAAGCTCCGTAATGCAAAAGAGGTCGCCGGTAGACGCCTGACAAAACCCGGCGCCGATTTTCTCTGGATCGCCGCTGTAAACAAATACTTTGCGGCCATAGTGGTTCCTGTTCCGGATGAGAACACGGAATTTTGTGACTGGTTAGCAGATAAAACGGGCCGATTTTACAATCCCGATGGCGACAGTAAAGCCAACAGCGGCGATGAGACAATCGGTTTGGATTTGAAAATCGCAGCAAATACACTTGCTAAAGTCGATGAGGTCAACAGTAAGAAAACATATAAGTTTCAGTTTTATCTTGGGCCTAAGGACAAAAGCCTCTTCGATAAGAAGGAGGTGCTGCTGTTTAGCACAGGATTGGAGTTCCAAAGTGATTTAGACAACGGTACCATCTCGAAAAGTGTGCGTCAGGTATTCGCAAATAATGGTATCCAGCTTTCCGGAAACGCCGGCATCTCTATCGAAGAGAAAGGCCAGAGATGGCTGATAACCGATAACAGAGAGACATATAGTGTCAGTAAAAGCCATAGGAAGCTAAACATTTACCACAGGCTGTATCACAGACTGGGTTTTGCCCATACGATAACTTTTATGCCCTGTTTTTGCTGTCCCACTTGCATTATCCATCCGATAGCCTTTGCGATATTGTGGCTGATGAAATGGATGCACACCTACATCGTCGGAAACTATGGAGTTGTGATTATGATTCTGGTGTTCCTGTTTCGGCTTGTGATGCATCCGATCACCAAAAAGAGCCAGGTGTCGATGAGCAAATTCACCAAGGTTCTCAGCGCTCCGGAAGTTCAGGAAATAAAAAAGAAGTACACAAAAAATCCCATAGAAATGCAAAAGCACATATCAGCGTTTCAGAAAGAACGCGGTATCTCTCCCATGACTCCGGTTATGGGGATGCTTCCGATGTTTGTTCAGATGCCGATTTGGATTGCCCTTTGGAGCGCGGTTTACGCCAGTATAGACCTGCGCGGTGCCGAATTTTTACCATTTTGGATTACGGACCTTTCGATGCCGGACGCTCTGGTCAGATTTTCAACGATAACCGTGCCTTTGATTGGCTGGAAGATAGAATCTCTAAACCTGCTTCCTCTCTTGATGGGGCTCGCATTTTATCTTCAGCAAAAACTGATGCCGCACCAATCAGGGGCTCCGGCCAATCCCCAGATGGCTCAACAGCAAAAAATGATGATGATTATGTTCCCCCTGATGTTTCCGCTGATGTTATACAAAGCACCTTCGGGAGTCAATCTGTATATTATGTCAAGCACCTTTGCGGGCGTTGTTGAGCAATACTTCATCCGAAAACACATCCGGGAGAAGGAAGAAGCCGAGTCGAAGGGGCTGGTAGCTGCAACAAGCAAGACCGGCGGAAAAGCCAAAAAGAAAAAGCCCAAGCCGTTCTATAAGATTTAACTGTACATGTATGAGCTTGACGATACTATCGTGGCCATCAGTTCTCCGGGGGCGGGGCAAAGAGCTATCGTCCGCATAAGCGGATCCGAGACAATCAATATATGCGAGCGGATTTTCAGCTCCCCAATCCCAAAAGATAGAAACGGGATTTTTTCAGGACATATAGCCGTCGACCAGGAGCTACAAGTTGATGCAACACTGTATCTATTTTTGTCTCCGCATTCCTATACCGGTGATGACATTGCCGAAATTCACATCCATACAAACGCGGCCATAACCGAGGCCCTAATGGGTAATCTGCTTTCGGCCGGCGGGCAGATTCGTATGGCCGGACCCGGTGAATTTACTGCGCGGGCATATCTTAACGGCAAAATGGATTTGACGCAGGCAGAAGCTGTGAACGAAGTTGTAGTTAGTAGCAATAAATTCCAATTGGCTGCTTCTGAGAAACTTCTTGCCGGTCGATTGGGAGAAACTACATCAAAAATACGCTCGGATTTGATAGACTGCCTCTGTTTGATAGAGGCAGGTATTGATTTTAGCAGCGAAGATATCGAGTTTATAACCCGCCCCGAGGCGGCCGAAAGATTAACGCATATAAATAATGAACTTGAGGGGCTGCTATTGGGCAGTGTCAGATATGAAGAGGTGGTCGATTTGCCGGCGGTGGGAATCGCAGGCGCACCCAACGCCGGAAAGAGCAGTCTGCTCAATAAGCTACTCGGTCAGGAAAGAAGCATTGTTTCTGAGACGCATAAGACAACGAGGGATGTGTTGACAGGCATGTTGACGCTGGCCCACTGTAAATGTGTGCTGTTCGATTGCGCAGGATTGATAACCGAGTCGCACGAAATCCTCGATGAACTGGCACAGCAGGCTGCAATCGAGGCGCTGCGAAACAGCTCTGTAGTCGTATTTTGCGTTGATATCGCAAAATCAAACTGGAACGAAGATATTTCAATACGCACACTTATAAAACCAGAATCGCTGATACCGATTGCAACTAAATCGGATTTGCTCTCGGAAAAATTGGTTGCCAAGAAGCTCGGCGATCTCCATGAAGTGTTCGGCGTCGAGTTTTTGCCGATCTCAGTAAAAACCGGCAGCGGTATAGAACTTCTGCAAGAGACAATCGACAGAACAATAGTTGATCTGATGGTCGGGGCGGGTAGCAGTGGGCAGGTTTCGGAGCATATATCGACAGTTGCTCTTACAACAAGACATAAACATGCAATCACCGAGGCGATTGAGAATGTCCGCGAAGCCATTAGTGAATTGAAAGGTGGCAATGATGAGGTCGCCGCAATGATGCTTCGAGCCGCTCACCAAGGACTTTTCGATATAGAGTCGGCCACAGGCGGAGCGGAACGGACCGATGAGCAGATATTAGAAAGAATATTTGGGCGGTTCTGTATAGGCAAATAAACGGATAAAATAAGAAAGCATAGGCATTGGTGTGCATGTGCTTTTTTAAGGAGTCAAAAACCGTATATTTTTCGGTTTTTTTATTTATCTTTTACTTACAATTAGGTGTATATTACGTCG